>Ga0247733_1000117_pt1 | contig 115548 bp, 112 predicted proteins | sample UWRJL043104R2_FD_180932 | JGI IMG/M metagenome (GOLD analysis project Ga0247733, IMG submission 180932) | Plant litter microbial communities from Arlington Agricultural Research Station in Wisconsin, United States - UWRJ-L043-104R-2 | ecosystem: Environmental > Terrestrial > Plant litter >... | reverse complement strand
CCCCCCACCTCGACCCAGGCCTCGTCTCCTTCGACCCGACACTACCCACCTCACAGCCTGCCGCCCCCCACGTACCCGTCCCCAGGACCCTCGCACTTCGCCCCGCCCCAGCCCTCGCCGTCTCTCCCACCCTCTGATATCCGCCACTTGTCGGACCCAAGGAACATTCCCTCGCCAGGCCACCGCACTCATGGCCTTCCCGGTACGCCCGTGACCCTCCCCGCGAGGAACACCGTCCCGCAGGACAGTATATCGACATACCGCCCGCCGCCAACCACCCAGTCGGCCGCCCCGGATCTCCAGAGCTCTCGATCCACCAGCTTCAGCGACGCGAGACCGCCCATGGAGCCCAGTTCGTGGCACGGCAATCCGGACCATCGCCATGGCAGCTACTCAAACGGTCACCCTTCGGCGACCATGAGCCCTCATCTCAACCCTAATGACCCGCCTTACCACACGCCACCACTCCAGCCCGGCCAGCACTATGCCCAGCCTCCTCCTGTCGCATACACGCCCAACCCGTACATGGGCCAGTATGCGCCGGGCTCAGACAGACAGATGCGGTTGCCTGGGCGCAAGCAGGTCCGAGCCACGCAAGCATGCAACCACTGCCGTGCGCGCAAGCAGAAGTGCGATGAGGCCAGGCCGTGCCAGTTCTGTCGGGAGAACAACTTCGATTGCCAGTACAAAGACGTCCCACCTCCAAAGCAGGACCGCAGTATGATGCAGCTCCAAGATGGCATCAACGACATCAGGGACACGCTCCACAGCTTCATGGATACCATGAACATGTGGAAAGAGAACATCGACAGCAAACTTGCCCACATACGAGGCGGCGAGGACATGTCAATGTCGTTGGACCACTCTTCTCCGAGACACATGTACGGCGGTCGCGGTTCCGTAGGCGATCTACACAATTCGCGCATGCAAACCCACTCCCAAGTACGCTCGCAGTTGCGTAGGACTGATAGTATCAAGACCGAGTCGCCAACGGTACCTCACGCGCATGCGTCTCCAGTGCCCGCGTACACGTCTACACCTATCGATCAAAAGGCCATCATTTCCACGCCTCAACCACCCGCCACGCCGGCCGATAGCGTGGATCATTCGCAGGCCGCTGGTGACATGTTGAACAAGAACCCCGAAGCTCCTGAAGGGCTCCAGGGCGACCACACGACCCCGGCTCATCTATTACTGTCTGATTGGCCGTACATGAGCTCATTCTGTAATAGAATTCCAGAGCTCCAAAAATTGATGGATGGCGGCAATCAGGTCACCGACTATCCGATGCAACTAGAGCAAGACCGTGGACTGCTTCGTGTCTGGGGGGTGGGAGAAGGCAGCGATTCCAACGACGGGGCCCAAGGTCCGAGCAGTCCGGAGAGCAACGTCGACTCAGACATGGGCTCGCCTGGGTCCACAAAAGAAGGAATATGGGGATATCCACCACCCAATGGTTCCAGCCCCAGCACTATTGGTGGTGAGACGCCTCGCTTCTATGGTTATTTGGGTGGGCTTGGTCAGGACGGAAAGCCCGACTTCAGGACTACGGTGTTACAAGAACTACGCGCCTCCTACCACGACCATATACATTGCTTGCATCCCTTCTTAAATCCTAGCAAGCTTCGGAAAATGGTTACAGACTTCGGCGCTGTCTACAGCCCCGAGGCCCGCACGCCAAAGACCATGTCCCCTGCTGGTGTTCCCGAGCGCCTCAACCCAGGAGTTAAAAGAAAGCGATCCAACAGTGTGCTTGGCGATGGCTATGGGCTCAAGGAAGATTTGAACAAAGGAAGCATTGAGCGGTCGTTGCGCAACGCAATTGTTCTACTTGTTCTTGCCTTGGGCAAGGTCTGCCTACACAAAGATCCATTGCCCGCCCCGCAAGCCGACCGCAACCCCATGTCGAGTGATAGCTGGGGCTATACTCGAGACTCACCTCGTTCTGCCAACAATAGCTTTCACGGCGAAAGTTCGGACAGTCGTCCACGCAACATCGATATCCTACCTGGCATGGCTTATTTTTCGTATGCAACAGACATACTTGGGAACCAGCAAGGCGGCAATACTGTGGCACATGCACAAGCGATGTTACTTGCCGCCTTATACTTGTCACAATTCGCTCGTGTCCTGGAAAGCTGGAGCTGGATCAACAATGCTTGCAGGATCTGTCTCGTGCTCATCAAAGCGTAAGTACTCTATATCTCTATGGAAGCACTTTTACTAACTTTCCAAGCGATTATCCTAAGATTACCCGGGGAGACTTGAAGCCAAAAAGAGATATGGATCCGCCAAAGGAGATCTACCGCTTGAACTTGGTCAAATGCGTATACTGGACATGCCTTCAATTGGAAACGTGAGCACTCGATAGGCCACCAGTTTAGTAGCTACTAATCCCCTGGCAGAGACATCCTGGCTGAAATGAGCACTCTTCCTCCCACCAACGTTTCCAAGTATCAAGACGTTATCACCTATCCTTCGGGTGTTTACGAAAGCTTCCCCGATACTCTCTCAAGCAGCAATAGCAGCGATGATGACATGATGACATTGTTCATCTATTCTAGTCTCATTCACTTGCGCGTCATACTCAATGGTGCGCACAATACCTTGTACGGTGCTAGTAAGTTCTGATATGGCCTGCTCTAGAGCGTATCCTGACAATTCTCAGAGGACCGAAAACACCCAACACCGACTGGAATCAATCGTAGCAGTCTGAAAGATGTTGGGGCTCAAGCGCAATCCATTGCAAACATCCTGAAGCTATGGCGCACTACTTTACCACCACATCTGGCTTGGGGTGATGACCAACCCCCTTCGACAGACATCAACGTTGCGCGATTAAGAGCAAAGTATTATGGCGGGTTATACATGGTTCTGCGCACGTTTCTTCGCACAGCCATCGACTCCTCTGCCAGCCAAGTCCAAGATGCTGGAAACATCCAGCTTGTGCATGAATGCATCGAGAGTGCCATCCGAAGCACAATTGCGTTCGACCGTGTCGGTGCTCCCGAGGGTAGTGAGTACCGACCCTACAAGAGTCAACGGGTAGGACGGCTCATTTTGACAAATATCTTTGGCACGTTGCATGCGTAAGTAGCACCTCCAATACATTTGCGCCTCGCTGACCTAGGGTTTTAGACAATTTGGCAACATGATTATTCTTGCGGCAGTCTACAGGTCCCCACTGCGGGACCACCTACCGCAGGATTCTGAACTCAACAGAACGAATCTATCCGCTCTATTTCACCGAACGATGAAGATCCTGCGCGAAGTCGCGCCGAACTCGCCAGTCCTCGATTTGGACCACAAGATCCTCGAAAACGTAAAACGAGTAGTCGATATCCCTTGAACCTCTTTCCGTCGCCTCTACTGTTTACGCCTCGTTTCTCCCAGTTGTCACACCCTCTTTCGCGCGGCCTTTCCCGCATTTCTACTACTGTCGTTGGATATACCCTCTGTTCGAGGCGAAGTGTACAATGCATGGCCCATCACCAATAGCGTTGCACACGATAACAGCATTGAATTTTTGTCTCGCATTTATCTCGGCGCATCAAGTACATCATCACTACATTGGGCGGCTAGCGCTCGACTTTTCAACAATCCGCATACATTGTTGGCTTCATTAATCTTGCCTTGCGTTTACGACGATGCCTACATGACTGGGCGGTGGTTTGTTCTGCAAAGGTACTGGGTATACCCCGGCTTGGATATCGGAGGAACTACTGGACTTGCGAAATCTCGTCGGTTACATGGCACATTTGTTCTTGTGGTTGCCCATGAATCATTCTACAGCAGCGCGCAGCTCATTTACTCTATCTGGTATACCGATTCAGCTGTTTCGGCGATCAGCCAACAGCCTTCAATTTTTCTGCCCGGTCCGTTTCTAGTCCAAATGGCTCGTGCCATCTAGACCTAGGCGCCTCATAGATCTATTGGACCAGGGGTTACAACGAACGTCCATTTCTTTCATGGTCGAGATGCGCGGTGACACTTGGCTGACGCCTGCTTCAGCCCTCCATGTCTAGAGCCCATATCAAAATAGAAACCTGTTGAGAGTCGGGAGCAAGCGGTGTGCGAACACCACTAGCAGACTCGTTCCTGACGCTATCTCGCGCGCTATCGTATGCTCCACCACCTACTGGAACCGCGGCCCTTCGGCACTTGCCTCTCGTCACACGCCTTTCTTTGCACCAACGCTAGATGACCACACTAGAGAAACTCGACTTTGCTCGATGTTGACCTGGCGCGCGGCGGCAAAACTCAAACCACTCGTGCGGGACAGCAACTCCATCCACGTGCTAATCAGTCCGCTTCTCACGTTTGGGCGCTTTCTCTACTTTTGTGGCGATCTCTGATGCCCAATGGAAGTTGAAGGCGAGCTGGAACAGGCAAGTGAAGATGATGGGATGTGTACTGCAACGGAGTTGCCCCTCTTGTATGAGCGTATTGAACAACGTTGTAGCTCAAACGTCAGAAAGCAGAGATAGGCATACGTCTTGTGGTGGTCTTCAGAAATCATCCAACGCTCGTTGGCTCCTGTAGTGGCTTCACGGCATCGTCCGTTCCGCTCAAGTTCCTGAGCTAGCAAAAGCTTGGGGCGGCATGTCCTGCGGTTGACACTCCAGCTAGGCTGCTAGCAGCCCGCACGTCAACTAGTACCCCTCAATTTGCACCACACATGTGAGAAAGGCAACCAGCACCACATTACAGAAGGATTTCACGGCTGGGTTATGAACGAACAAAGAGCACATTATGGCGACGTTGAGAAGCAAGGATCATGATACGAGCTGTGCCGCGTGATGAGAGGCTCAGGCCTGCATGGGATTTGCACAGGATTTGGGGGTTCGGCGTCGAGCCAGAATGCGGTCGATCTTTTGGAGAACGTAGATCAGTGCGAGCTATGTCTGGGGAGCGTTGGAGAAATGTGCTGATCAAGTCGATCATATTGGCTGGAGGTGAGATAACACTTGGAAAGCACAACTTCCGGGCTCGGGTGCAGCATCCTACCAATACGACAGCGGGTATAGTAACGCCCAAGCCCTATCTCATTACCGATCTTACATCAGACCGCTTCCTTATGTGCTCAAAGCATATGGGTCGGATATACGCCCTCGGGTATAGTCCCTCGTTCGTCCTTGCTTTCGCGTGCCGCGGTAATGGAACGGACGAGTGGGCGAATCTCCTGCCACGGCTCGCGCTCCGGAGCATTTGCACCTCCATGCGTCGTCTCGCACGCAAGCTTACCTGACTCTTGACAATGGATGGTCTGACACCTTTCCCCCATCTCCTGATGTTCGAGTATTGACGACAGCACCATGACTTGGACCAGATGGTTTTGCGCTTGTATGTCCCTTCACTGCAATCCCACAACACCTCTGTATCGCCGGAACATTCTCCGACAACCTTCAGCAGCACGGTTCGCACGCAGAGACCGCGATCGCCGCCGAGTCAATATTATCCACGCGAGAGAGTGCGCAATCCTCGTCAGCAGTCTCACAAAGCCCCACATGGATCCAGGTCCTCTTCTCCAAACGAGCAAGCGCACCTCATGCGAACGGACAATTTCCGACCCGCGCTTTGCGCCCCGCGGTCGGCAACGGGTTTCGCAGTGCAACACCCCTACCAGATATCGATAGTTTGCGCGTGATGGCTATTCACGTCGAGACACGGCACGCCAGCCACATTTCTTTCAGCTTCATTTCTGTCTTGCAATCACGGCAACCGAAGCTATGGTGCTGATTGCTCGATTCCTCCAACGCCGACCGACCATGCGTTCCAGATCGTTGACCCCCAAAGTCAAGAACGCGGGAAAAAGCAACGTTGCACACCCCACAGTCGTCAATCCTTCACACCCGTTCCCTCACCGATCAGGACCTCAAGCCACCCGTTCCACAATGTGGGTGTTTCCCACGCTGTGGAAACGCGGCTCGGCTTGCTTCGGGTGACTGTGGCTCCTGTCAGGGAGCGATCTTTTTGATCGGGTACCAGCCGAAATACGACGCGAGCATAGAGGTACGAACTACAGTTAGCTCGCTCCTGTCATTGCGGAGAACGCGACGATACATGGGGCCAAATAGGGCTCAATGCGCAAAAGAATCGCAAACAAGGTCCAGAGGACAATAGAGCGTTCAGGGGAACTCGCTGAAAGCGATGAGCTGCAGAACGTCGTCGCGAAGGGCGTGACACGGTTACAGGCGTCGGTGAGCTTCTGTCTCATCACGTCGACATCCCGGTTATCATCTGCCACACTACCAATCCCAGGTTTTAGCATCGACAAGCTCAAGCGACCAGTCTAGTCAGTGCTGCTATCGTTTCCTCGAACCAGAAAGCCTTGTCTTACTTTCAACATGGAAATGTTCGCACAGCATCACGTCTCGTATACTCCCCTGAAAACGGTATGAGGGCCTAAGCCATCAACACCACGGATCTTGGGATCGAGGGGGCGAAGACTCGCTTCGGTGTCAAGCATCTGGGTGGTGTGGTACACACCGCGAGTCGCAAAGCTTCTCTCGATTCGTCCGCCCCTCACAGGATGCGCGAGTGGGTCCGCGGAGGACACCGATGGTCTGGCTTTGGAACAGTCGAGAGTCGAGACTGGCTTGCGGACGCCAATGCGACGACGGTGCACCTACCTTGCGTAAAGTGATCAGACTATGTCGTACAGTACCGCATGCCTCGATGCGCCACTGTGGACGTCCTTGAAACCAGTGATCAACAACTCATCCTAAACGAGCAAATGCGCAATAAACTCTTCTCCACACCCTCCTGGGCTTTTGCTCGTCTTCTGCCCCATACGCCTTGTTCCTTTATCACCAGTGGCGTGAACTAGGGTGCAAGCCCTCTACGGTCAACTCGAAGTTTAACGCCACGCGCAAGCCATGATCTGCTCAAACCCACGCACCGTATACTGGTCGTTAACTCTTGAGTATTCGTCCGGACATTTGTGTCAAAGTCCTTGTGCAAACTGGGCGTTCGATTTGCAGCTGGTTGTCTTTGTTGCTAGTCTCTGCGGTTTGCTTGTATGGTCTCTGTTGGATAGATGGTTCGTTTCGTTGGCTGGCAAAGCTTCGAGTTGGATCGCTGAGCTGGGCAAGTCTACGTGATTCCTTTCGCAGGGTATTATCAGATCATATTGTTTCCCTCCTTTGTGAACAATTCAACTTCTGAAAACATGTGATGTCTGGTGGGCTTTTAGGAACAATCGCTCCATGCAAGCTGCCGTCCCTTTTCTCAAGCTAGCGCTACCCACATTATATCTTCCTCAGGTTGTCGTACTCCTCAAGTTGTCATTATTCTCAAGTCATCATTATCAAATTATTCTTATCAAGCTCTCATTATCCTCGAGTTATCAGAATCATTAAGATATCAGAATCATTAAGTTATCAGAATCTTTAAGTTATTAGTGTCCTCAAGTTATGATTATCAAGTTATCATTATCAAGTTATCATTATCACGTTATCATTATCAAGCTATTATCCTCACGTTATTATCCTCAAGTTGTCACTATCACATTATCATTATCAAGCTATTATCCTCACGTTATCATCTTCAAGTTATTGTCCTCCGGTTATTGTTATCCTCGGGTAATCATTCAACTTCAGCCATCACAACGAAGTGGACCTGCACCGCTCAAGAACTCACCAAGCCAAAGATCGATGATTGCCTTCAGACATCGCATCAGGATGTAGTAGTAAAGCACAAGACACTGATAGGCTCGTCTCCAAGATGACATCGTGGGCCGCAATTGCTATTCTACCACGACGCCATCTACGCTGTTTCCGGCCCAGGCTAGTCAACAGATCGAGAACAACGCCGCTTAGGCGTAGATTGCAGATGGGTTTCTCATATGTCCTTAATAGATATAGATGACTAAATTTCACATACTAGTTGTAGACAGCGGTGTACTGATGCGTGCTGCTCATTCATTTGACAGCACTTAACGTATAACTCACATCACCAGATAGCTGCACCTGCATGATAGAAGCATGTCTAGATCATATCGAAGATCGTTGGGTATATTGTTTGATAGAATTAAGCCCTCTCTATTCTCGATTTTCCATGTGGAACCTTGTTCTTATGTTTGCCAGAAGAGTCTGCACTTAAGCCCTCCTTATCTAGCATTAAAAAGTGGTCAAACCAGACGCGTCTTAGACGAAAATCATTTGTTGACCAGCCTGATCTGACGACACGAGCAGATCAGACTGTAAGTGCTCGAAGTTACAATCCTCATCACTGAGACCTGACCAACGATTAAGTGAATGCAAGTGGATAATGCGTGTTGCAATAATGTAGTGCGCCATTGAGTAGTCAGTGGAGCTTGTTTCTTCTGCTTCCCACTTGCTCAGAGTGCCTAGATATATATTGAGGAACAAGCCGCAAAACGACCCCTTCATCACAATCTTCCACCTCTCAAAATCGTTCAGTGAACCTTCAAACACATCACCGCTTCACCGGCCGCAACTTCACCATCAAAGGCGGTTTCTCCCACAGCCCAAAGACCTTGTTGTTTTTCAACCAGTCTTTTGATTCATCGCTAAGCTCGAGATCAAAGCTAAATAGCACTTTGGCGGCAATGAGACGCATCTCAGCATACGCAAGACTATCGTGGTGATTAGCAAATCGCATTCCTCCTCCTCCAGTCGTGACTTCGAAAACTCACTTCTTGCCCAGGCAATTCCGAGGCCCAAACGAGAAAGGGTGGACAACGGCGCGGTTGTCGTCTTTGTACTTCGCGTCGCCGAGCCAGCGCTCTGGGACGAAGGTATCGGGGTCCGTCCAGTTGCGCTTGGAGTGATTTGCTGCGTGTTGAGACATATATACCGAAGTCTGGTCACTGTCAGCTAACCGAATTTCATCTTGGGATAATATAAAAACACTTACGCCTTCCGAAACATAGACACCAGACACCGTATCTCCACCAGCCGGTACCGCCCTCGGAAACCCCGTAGGAACCGCAGGATAAACACGCATAGACTCCTGCAGTGTCGCAACCAAGTACTCCAACTGACTCACCTTTTCAAAAGTGATGTCCGCCAGTTTCGTAAATCTTCCACGGATCTCCCCAACAACTTTCTCATACACAAGTGGATGACGCAAAAGCAGATAGGTAAAACCCGAAAGCACCGTCGCCGTAGTCTCGCTCCCACCCACCATCAAAATGAGCGCATTCGAATCCAGCTCGGGTTTAGTCAACGCCAGCTCAGCCTTCTCTTCATTCCTCAGAATGTGCGATATGAAATCCGGTCTCTGCGTCCCCTCAGCGATCCTCTTCGAAACCTTGGCGGAAATCAATCCGTAAAATTCCATGCGCTTGTTCTCTAACGCTTTCTTGTCGATGAAAAGCCCCATGAGCATGTCGATATAGACGAAGGCGGCGAACTGCTTGGTTCGTGCTTTGATTGTGTTTATCTTCATAGACGCGGCGATCATAACGACCCAGGGGTGGTAGTCCTTGTCGCGGAGGCAATACAGCGGCTCGCCGAAGGTAAGGTCCGTGATGATGTCGAAGGTGGTGTAGTTGTACCAGCGCATGATATCTACCGTTGGATTGTTTTCTTCGACTTGTTCATGGAGCCGGTTGACTAGTAGATCGACGAGCCCTTGAACAAGCGGCTCCTGCTCCTTGATAGCTTTGTCGCTGAAGGCGTGGGATAAGTTTCTCCTCATGCGCGAGTGGTCGGCTTCATCTGCTATGAGGATGGAAGGTGCGGTGTTAGGAAGCTTCGTGTACCATTTACCGTCTTTCAGGTATGGTGGCGTTTTGTTCTTCCCAGTACGAAAGCCATAGATGTCTTGCCATGCTGTTTCGCCGGAGATGAAGGAGATTTCCTCGGGGGCCACACGAACGGCCGCTCCGTACTTCTCATGCGCATCTTGGATATATGAAGCGAGATCGCCGCGTATCACATGGAGAAATATTGGCAGCTTAGTCGCTCGCGAGAAGAAAGGGCCTGGGATGTGGGAAAGTGGGTGAAAGTAGAGGCTGTGAATTATCGACCAAATGAAGTTAAGTACAACCTGTAAGTTGTCAGTAATGTTGATCGACCAACCCTACATTGGTCACTGAGCATGAACGTTAACGCATACGCCAGTATCTTCCTTGCATGCCATGCAAATGTATGTCTTGGTCCGCTTTGGTGTAATCTGAAGCTGGGACAACTTACCAAGAAGAAGAATATACCGAAAGCTAGCGCGATACCTGCAAAGCTAAAAACGCGGAAACCTTCAGGGAGGAAACCCGTTGAGGCGGCCATTGCGAAAAACTTCCAAGCGACTGGACTGAGCAGTAGGGTAGGTACTAGAAGTTCAGCATGCAGGCGGTCGGAGGGGTACTGTTCCTATATACCGCATAAGCTCAGATAAAAGAGCCAAGCTAGGCTTGATAGGGCAGGAGTTCGACCTGTGGGCGAGCTGCTAATTGGCTACCTTCATCCCATGTCTATCAAGCTTTGGAGGTAGAGCGTAACCTTATAAAGATCAGATTCTCATGTTTCAGAGCAACAATTCAGACTCTACGCTGTGTGCTGGATCTAGAAATAGAGGGAATTGGTCTTAAATTTAAGCTTATATCTTAAAGTAGGTTGTGTACGTCTCCCAGGCGTAGAAGAGGGGGAATTGCTTTATTGAGCCTAGCTTGGCTCTTTTATCTGAGTTTATGCGGTACCAAGACGCCTCTGTACACTGGCGCAGTATCGCCTGGGATTCGGGCCGTATCTTCGTTCGCGTGATTCGTTGTTTGGACCCTAGATTTAGGAGTATTGAAAAAGACAAGATGGGAAACAAAGCTGGGGCCGTTTATTTGTTCAGGTAATACATGTCTGTTGATTCATCAACAACTACAAAACGTATAGCCTTAGCTTACGACCGGTACGCGAGCCTTCTTCATCGCACTTACGGCAGTTCCCTGAACTCACGAACCTGGCATGGAAAACATCAGGGCGATTTCAGACCAGACTACCTCTCCACGCGGGTCGCCGCCGATGTTACCTACATCTTTGGAGTCATTACTAATGTACACATGTCCATGTGTATCAATCTTTGGTACCAGTACGGGCAAACGCATACTTGGCATACATTTAGGTCTGGGCGATAGTGGAGAGAAGTAAGCATTTAGCGTTGTTGGTGGTAAATCAAGCACCTCGAGTGGTTAGCTTTGACGCTGCCGAAGAGGGGCATTCGGCATGGTCTGCGGAGTGCAGAAACGAAATCACACATGAACAATCCGCCTTGGTATAGATCAGATCCAAAAGTGCTAATGAGTCAGAGGCGGACTCCCTTGCCGAGGAAGCAGGTTGGTGGGAGAATTTTGCCATTGCATCCGTAAATCGTTATCGCGCACGCTCAGGATGCTGCTGCCGCGTCATATCTCTGTTCCCGCCCCCGTTCCATGGGTATCAAGACGCTCTCTCGAGATAGCGCACGGCAATTGATACCCTCGTCCCTCATCGCGCCAGCCGGGCAAGATGTCGCAATCGTCAGCGCATTCCATGCAATGCTCAAAGCCACTGGTATACCGACTCCGTGAACACGAAGCAATCGCACTCCAGCACCCGTCTATTTCGTCCGCGACCTTGAAGTGCCATGCGAGGCCGAGCGCGAGGTAGAAGGCCTTGAAAGAATCAGTAACCAAACCGAAACCCGCACATATCTCGCAAGGCAAAACTTACGCCTTCCCATCATCCTTGGCCGCATTCCACGTCTTCACAAAAGCTCTCTGTGTCCGATCCGCGTAGTCCTCATCCTTTACTTCCTTGACGGCGACTCGCGCCCCGTCTTTCGTAAACACCACGTTTTTCTTCTCCAGCTTGTGGACGCCGCGTTCGGTGAGCTCGTTGGTGTAGAGATAGATCTGTGGGGGTGGCCGCTGTCAGCCCGGTGTACCATGAACGAGGAGGGAGATGACGCACCTGGTATCCTACCCAGCCCACGCCTGCTACGACGGCGAAGAGAAGAACCAACGGGATCAGATTCCCGATTGCACCCATACTGTGTGGTTGAGGTGTGGTGTCGTGTGATGTCGCGGGTAAGCTTCGAGGCGTATGTGAGGTGTGCGGCTGCGGGGTAATCGATTATCAGATGCTGCTGTAGTGACGGGTCGCAAATGTTAAGTGAAGATAGCGTGCAACAGAGAAGAGGTAAGAGAAGTAAATCCAGTTATTCCAATTCGCGCAGAAAAAAGGTCGTTTAATGAGTGGCTAGGCGGAAGGCTGATGCTGAAACGATACAGGCGGATGTAGTAGGCTTGGCGGGGATGCGGGACGGCAAACTGACCAGGGGTTAAGCGAGGCTCACATGTTCGCGAGTTTTCGTTTTCAATCCTTCATGCTTTGTTCGAATCTAGAGGCTTTGGCGTCATGCTCTTTGCTATGATCACTGTTTTGATACGAATGCGATTAGGAGTTCAAGTCCGCGAAGGGACTGAAAGACACTTCGAGTTGATACGAAGGTGTAGTCGTCGCATTATCCTATTCAAGCTAAAAGTAATCGTGTGTCTCCACCTATACCATATGTCCAGCATAGTAAACTCTCGTAAGCCCGTATTCCATGTGCTTCATTCTCGGCCCCCAACATTCACTGAACATGGAAAGCCAATACCACCCTTTCCAAACATCACCCGAGAACCCTCCAAAAATGCGAATCACCACTCCCCAAACGCCTACGGAAACATCGGCCCACAAGTAAGCACCTGCCGCCTCGCCAACACCAACACCTGCTCACTACTCAGCCCGAACATCGCCCCAATCGACATCAACCGCCCCTCCAGCCACTTTCTCTGCAATAACGGGACTGTTTCGGCATTGGCCGCGACGTACAATGGCCAAACGAGACTGTAACCACCGGAAGCTTCTGCGACTATAACGCGTGTAATCCATTAGACCGTCGCCCAAATTTTCCAGGGGGAAGGGCACCTTTGGGCCAGGTAGAAGGGACTCACCCTGCTTTTCTTGACCGAGTCGTTTTGCCGCCGGCTGCAACTCGTATGTCACGTAGAAGGGGACGCAGGCCGAGATCTCGTCAACCATGCGCTGGACGGTGAAGAGGGCGTGTTCGTAGATTGCGTGGAGGTCTTGTGCGGGGTTTTTGCCGAGCCAGGTGATGCAGCTTATGATGATACGCTGGCAGAAGATCCGGCAAACACGGTAGTCGTTGACGATGCTGGCGACTGGAACGTCGTGGTAGACGTGTTGTTCGCCGGGCCACCGGTCTGCTGTAGCGGGGTCCTCCAAGGGCCCGTTGAAGATACCAACGGTGTGATGGTGCCATTCCACTGGAAGGGTAAGGTACCATTGCTGGAGGTTGTCGTCAACCATTCGTGCCATCTGGAGGACCTGCATCACTTCGGGCTCTTTACTCGGACTGTAGGCCTTGTGGAGCAAGTCGTGTCCCCGCGCTCGAATGTCCGGAAGATCGATGCAGATGAGAGTGAGCCGGTTAGCGGCGTTCTCCTCGCTGATATCGTTGGCTATCCATCCGTTTATCCCAGGAAATGACTCCACCGGTTTGGCTCGCTGGACGCAACTTGTGATCTGAGGAACTGTTAGCTCATAAAACGTTACGTGTTTTTGTACTACTGACCATCATAGTCCGCACGGCCCGAAACACTTGATGGGACATTGGATCCTTGAACTGTTCGGTGCCCCTCATCTTCGTCAACGCCACGGCGCCATCGACATGGTTTCCCCAAGCCGTAATCGTATCGTCCGTCGACATGATAGTCTACCAAAAATTAGCCTCGCACCCCTCTGAACATTTACAAATGGAAGGGAAGCTACTGAAGACCTTGCAGAAGTAATACTAATGAGTCGACTTACTTCGTACAAGGAGAAGAGCAGGGTAGCAAGCACATTCTCGTTCGACTTGGCCATCGCAGGATCTTGCAAGTCTTCCTTGAGTTTGCGGAGTGCTTTGCCATATGCCGCCGCCGCTTCCTGCAGCAGGTCTTGCCTGCCGGGATAGGCACCAGACGCTGCGAGTGCGACGGCGGTGGTGGCAAGGTGCAGTGCAGATGAGGGACGCGCGCTGTTGTATAGAGGGACGAGGAGTTCGAGGTAGCCTCTCATGCTGTCCGCTTGTTGTGGTAATGAGACGAAATTTCGGAAGAAGAATGGTACGGCTTCAAACTCGTGAGGTAGTGTGATGTTCTTCGGAATGGCGTTTTGGAGACTCCAGAGGAAGGGGTCGAAGGTTCCTTCCCCCGGGAGCATTTCCGGAGGCGAGAAAGCTACCAATTGCCCTGATGATGAAGACGTGGGGAGCGGAGACTTTGAACGTTCTGCCTTAGCGGATGTTGAGGCTGGCGATGTCTCAAAGGCAAAGCTTGGAGTGCTGCTAGTTGTTAGCCATCAATTCTGGTAAAAACATCCGTAATCAGCAGAAAGGGTGAATACTTACTCCGAAGGACTACTTCTCTCACTCTGCTCGCTCCGTCCACTCCCTTTCCTCGCCTTTTTCGCCATTGCCTTATTCTCATCCCGAAACATGAGATCGAACTCGTCTGTATACCCCGGGCAATCGCGTCCGCTCTTCGTGCACTGACCGCATATCGGACGTTTCTCATCGCACTATCATATTGTTAGCTTGATCTTAGGAGAGAGAAAGCCGCGTCATGGCGGATGGCATATCTTGAGAGATACAATGGATGAAGAGGATGCGGAGTCGACTCTCGTGCGGCAAGCATACATACCTTGATCCTGCGACTCTTACAAGTCCCACACCCCTTGCTCGGTTTGCCGGTATAAACCATTCTTTCTCTCCCCAATAATAGACAGAAGTAAAAAGTTACAACCAACTGACAAAAGAATATAAAACTCTCGACCACAACACCAAATGTGAACAGCACAAACCTTTCTGTCCCTCAAGCCTTAAGGCACCAAACCCCCCACCTATATACCCCACAGCACACAAACGATGACGGTCCCTTGCAACCCAAGATCACACCCTACAGCGAAGTAAACCTCCAGGTACAGAAACTCCGCCTCGAACGTCCACGAATCTCATGGAGACGCGCCGCAAATGATTCCCAGCGTAGGACTAAGCACGAACCCTTTCAGCCTCGACCTCGCCAAGCACCTGTGGCTGGTACCGGTGAGTGGTCCTCGCACCCCCGACTAGGAGTCAATCAGATACGTGCCGCACGCACTTCGAAACACGAGAAGATGGGCTGATGAGCGAAAGGCGGTGATGCTGCCGGCCGTAACGTGTGAGTGTGCGGCGTGGTACGTAGTCTTCTAATTGGGGGTTGAAAGTGACGCGCTGAACGGGCGTTGCCGACAAGGGAGGATGTAAGCAAAAATGCTGTGGTGAATAATAAGCTTGAGCCTATGAAAGAGGCGCGGGGTGTACACTTACGGATACCAAACGAGCGTAATTATCAAGCTGGACAACGTTTTGCGTGTCTTCGCAAGCTCTCCCGCTTTGGGAATCGCTCAGCCCATCGTACTTTGCTTAATGCAGGCGTGGCGCAGCCCGCAGCGTCGACCAGGACGTTAAACTGTCGAAATGTCAGACCCAAGCGAATGCGCGACAGGGCATGTATACTTTAAACAAGCCCCCGGGCTTGAAAGGGCGGGCACTGACGCAATGGACCGCGCAACCCGCTCCTGCAAGAAACTCGCCGTTTCTAATTCTAACCGCGTCGTTGGGCTGGGGTCCGGGTCGTTGTCGCCTATCTATCCACAAGTGTGTTCGGCCCCTGTCCCCGAAGCCTGCCGCGATGCCAATTATGGTGCTATTGTTCTAACCCACGAACCATTCTAGTTCGAATAGATGTTTCTAGCGTACCATAGGTAGCTGTCAATCTTATGCTCGGATCTTTCCGAAGCGCGTGAAGAGATCGTTGTGGTAGGGTGCTTCCCAACGCTTGCTTCTTCGCTAGTCTAGTTTTTCCCTGAAGACGTTCAATCGATTGCGTATACAGGCACATCTGCGAGAAGAAAATAAACCATGAAACGTCATTCGGGTCAAGGTGTGCTCATGCAATATTCATCATGGCTTAGTTTCCCTGTCGAATCTATATTCAGCAACTGCCTAGATGCATATATCCTACCTCACATGTGCCACCGCCTGCGTCCCCACCTCGCCCGACAACACAACGACCCTTCTCGAAATGTTCATGCAGATATCTCCAAGGGCGGTGCGTTGAAGACGTTTCGCTCGAGGTCGCGAATCTCGGCTTTAGCTGTTGTGACACCATGCTTAGCCACTTCTACGACAAGGGTCCCACGTGGTTCTATTGCAAGGCTGTGCTCCTGGCGAAACAGTTCAGCCTTGTCGATCGCACACATGCATGCCATGCATTGTCGTCAGATCGGCCATCTTGTGGAGATTTCTTCGCGTGTTCAAGGACATTGGAACGTGTGGGGGTCGAACAAAGACATTCTTGTAAGACCTCACAGTCTTGGTCGCCGTCTTCATATGTCATTTGCCGTCTTCGTATGCTGTTCGCCGTTTTAAAAAGAGGTAGACAGCAACATGGTCTCTTGGAGCTCATGGTTATCGAGCTGATACCAATCTTGAACTATGCAGACTAAGATCAGACCATCTGAAGCTGGGTGGTGAGCGAAGCCCGTGAACGTAACAAAATGTATCGCTTCAACACCCGAACATCGGCATATCGAATACAAGGTTATTCCCGCCTCTGGAGGGTATTATACAACCAATTCAATAAAGCTTCGGGCAATTCAGCTGACAACAGCCTCGCTCAAACCTCCGAACGTCGGCATACCTTCGCTGTGGCTGCTGCTCCCCCCACCAGCCTCGTCCACACCGCATCGAACACCTGCATGCGGCACAGCAACATGCCCGTCATCCCACGAAGCCCCCCATGCAATTCCTCCGGGTAATACCAAGCAATCTCGCTCAAACTTCCGAACGTCGGCCTGAACCGTAACCGCCAGGCTCCCGCACGGCCTATTGTTATGCCTAAACCGACTTCACATGCAACTAACCCCCCAACACCAGAACATCACAACGCAAGCATGCGGCACATCGCCCCAGCTGAACAACTCACGGTAAATCCGATGCATTTGATATCCCAACGCCGCCTCTAGTTCTTACCCGGCCAGGCAGCGAAGCTCCAAGGTCTAGTAATACAGGATTGCCATGCCAAAAGCCAGAGCGCCAGAAGCGAAAGGGTATCTCGTTGCTACTTTGCGATGATACTCTTACATGCCATCCTACGCCCTATCACAGGCCCTTCACAACTTTGCGACTGCTGCAAAGTCGGAGCCCTGGGCATTATCCGCCTCCACCTCCTCAGACGCCATTTCCTCCCTCGCACCGCCCTCTTCGCACTCATGAATGATTTTCCGCCAGCCTAGCGGATCTGTGGCATCCTTTACGTACTCGATGGTTGGGAAGTAATGCTCGTTCTTCTTCATGGTGGCGACCCAGGGTACGTTGTCGAAGGTCATGACCTTCAACCGGAAGTACTCGTTGTCGCCAATCTTCTTCACTTCGCGGAGGAAGGCATCGAGGTCGGGCGTCGGGACGTTGTTGACGTGAGTCAGGAAGTTTGTGCTGGCGAGTGAGTACACTGGAAAGTCGTTAGCGATTCATGGTGCTTCAAAAACGGATTATTCAAGAAACTCACTGTAGGCTGGGGAACCCCGGGCACGCGACGAAATGTACACGTCCGAGTGGATCTTGCTGATCTGCTGTCGAACGGCTTGATGCGGCCGATGGAGCGTAGCACCGCAGAAACTGACGACACGATCTGTTTCCAGGTCTTCCGTGGGCACAGTCGGGACATTCAACGAGAGCTCCTCACGCTTCCGCACGATAACAGCTCCCAAGAACTCGTTGTTGTACATGACATCAAGATCCGGCGCACGAGTAATCAGCTTTCCGTTCAAGGTGAGGAGAACGTCACCCTCTTGCAGGCCATCTTCGTGACCCGAATCCACCTTGCGAACCATGAAGAGCTGATGGCGTTCCGGGTCTTCTTGCTCGGTTTTCTCGATCCACTCTTCAGAGACGCCCATGACCCTAGCCTGGCTCATCTGCACTGTTTGGAACTCGACGTTCAAAATCCGGAGCTTGGGTGTCTTGCCGCTCTTGATCTGGTTGAGAACGGGAAGGATCATGGGCGTGGCCAACCCCAGATGATATTCCACATCCTTCCCGCTATGAGATGTACGCTCACCAAGATATGAGAGCCATAATGCTTGCACAGTGCCATCTTCTTTGAGCAGCACACCGCAAGCGCTATGGGACGCTTGATTGGTATCGACGGTAATCGCATCGAAGTTGGTCGCCCGGTAACGAGGAGTGACTGCGCTCGCAGGTATGGCGACCGTGGAGATGTCGGTCACCACCGTCTTTGCCACGACTGGCCGGAAGTTCTGGTTCAAGCCAAAGAAAATCGTCTCGTCTCCTTTCTTAATGAATTCGCTAGAGAACTTTGGCGTCTTCACAGGCGCATTTACGAGCGAAGTGTCGTATTTGACAATCGCGTAATTCTGGAGAGGGTGCATGAAAACAACCTTCGCGATCACGAAGATCGAATCGGCAATGATCAGGTGAATGTCGCATAGATCGTACGGGAGAAGCGCTCGTGAGACAAGGACTAAACCCTGCTCAGCGTCTACAACCAGACCGTAGCCTTGCTTGTGCATCTTGGGGAAGCCATCGATCTTCAATGCCATCGACACGTGCACGCGGACGAAGCTGCGAACGATGTCTACAGCCTCGGGGTATTTCGAGCTGAGCTTCACAAAGTTGGCTCGTTGCGGTGCCGGAGCTTCCGCAGGTACCGCCTCTGCAAGTGTGCTGAAGTCCCATAGTCCCGTTGTGTCGTTGCGCTTGGCTATTCTCATGTCGGCGTGCCAATGCCTGTCGACGGTTGTGATGCTCGTGTTGGCAGTGTGTAGGTCGCGGAGGTGCTTGTATACGATGACAATTCGCTTTCGGTCGGGTATCTTGCGCATGACCTCAATGAAAGTCTCAAGGTTAGGCGTTGGTTGATTGTCCACCTCCTGGATGCACCATCCCGAAGCAAAGCCATCGGCGAAACGGAATGTGCCAGCCGCCTCGCACACATAGACACCGGCGTCCTTGAGCGAGATGGCGTAAAGCCGGGCCTGCTGGTACGAAAGGTCGTGGAATGAAGCGCCTGCGACCGATACGAATCGATCTGGAGTAATGTGGTGAAGATCGGCAACGTCGAGTTCCATGTCGGTATTCTCGCCAGCTCGCTGTATGGTGACCGACACCTTCCCGCCAACACTATCGTCCAGGATCGAGTCGAGGCGCACGAATTGCGTGAGGAGCTTCCCGTTGACCTTGATCAGTAGGTCACCTTCCTCAATCTTCCCAGCAGCAGGGCCACCCGGGAGGACAATCTCAGCTACCAGCATGCCAGTCTCGGTCGGAAACTGCGTGCGGACAGCCTTTTCCCATTCGGGGGAGAGACCGAGCCTGCGACATTCGTCGAAAGGCTTCAGAAGCCATTGTGTTTGTATGGTTCCTCGTGCAACGGGCTCGGTCTGCTGGATCAACTTTAATGCTCGCAGCGGTCGGTCTAGGGGAAGAAAGTAGTCGGTCGCGGCACCGTCCGCTCTACCACCAGCCTGCAGCGCGACCGCGAAGCCATCCTTGTTGACGACCGGACTGCCAGAACTGCCACCACTTGCTGCAGCCGCAGCCTGAATGTAGTTGGTGTTGAAGTCGGAATACCCTTCGCCGTATTCGGGCGCATTGCGGTCGAGCCTGGAAATTACTCCAGACAAGATGCTCAGCTTCTCACCCGCATCGTTTCCGACCACACGAATTTCGACGCCGACCTTGGCTTGGTCGGGATGCAGCTCGAGGGCGCTCACGGGCATGTACTTGATCTTCTTGGGGTCGAAGCGCAGGATACCGAAGTCGTGCACGGGGTCGCGGTAGACGGGGTAGACGTCACACTGAGAGATAGGTTAGCTGGTGGCGTCGTACTGCAGGGCCAGGCTGTCTGCTTACCTCTTCGTGGTTGTCGAATATGCAGTAACCAATAAATGGACCGGCTCCAACGACGTGCTGGGTCTAGGTTAGCATGTTCTTTACCAATACACAATGGCCGTACACACCCTGTTGGTGAGGATGTATCCCCTCTCCGCATCTACCACGAAGCCGGTAGCCTCGGAAGCCACAGCCGGGTCGGTATCGAAGGAGCACGTCTGGCAGAAGTGGATCGAGACGACGCTCCTGACGACGCCTTCGATTGTCTTTTGCCACTCGGCCGTGTCGTGCAATGCGCCGGCTACGGGAAGCGAGGGCATGTCGTCCAGCACGATGTCCATGTCCGCATCCATGCCTGGCGAGGGCGTCTGGTCGTGGTCGGGGGTTTCGGGAGAGGCGGCCACGTAGGAGCCGTTGCGGGCATGTGCATCGATCTCGGGCTTGATCTGCTTCATGGGCCGCTCGTTGGACGGCGTTGGTGGCTGCTTGCGCTTGGAGCGGGCTTCTGAGGAGTCGCCATTCTGGTCGGCGGCAGGCATAGGGCTAAGGAGGGAATATAAGCGTCGGGGGTGTTGGATGGGCGCTGCAAGTCGGTGGTGGTGAAGGAAAGGACGGGTGCAGCGTGGGCGCGGCGGCGTGTGGAGAGGGAAAGGCTGCCGCGGTGTATGCGTAGGTGAGGTGAAGGCTGTCGCAAAACTTTTGCTGAAGGCGGCAAACGGCGAATGGCGGCCAAGACGCATGAGCAACCAATCGCGCAGAGATGCTTGACTTGTCGCTGCGCGTCGGTAAGGGAGCGACTGCGACTGCTGGTATCCGATATGGTATGTTGCTCGCAAAAGTGACTGCTCGTCGCAACCTACCTGCACCGTCGCGATGGCTTCTGCACGACGGAGCTAGCATCAGGGTTCACACGCCGGCCTAAGCGGCCTCCCCGGTTCCGCTGTCTTGGACCTCCTTGCATCATCACGCTGGCAACACCTCAACCATTCGTTCACTTCAGAACAGGGCGAAGATTCCAAATCGGACGCTCCAAGTTACGAACATGGAAGCCTACAATGCACAGTAGGAAGGCGTCAGTCCGGATGGGCTCGAACTGGGTTGGGCTCCACGACTTTCTTGCCATTGCGACGACGACGCAACTAATTAGTACCCCTAGCATAGGAAGAACAACGGCAGTGCATCACAGCCAGGAAAGTCTACGTCGAAGCGCATGTTTGCTTCCATTCCTTCCGGTGCAGAGGGGCTTTGCACCCAAGGCCATGATGGTGCAGACCTCCAGAAAAGTCGAAGTCTGCCCATAAAAGTCAGAACTAGCCAGCTCGTGATATGTAGCGTTGAGTACGCTGCAGCCCTCAACTACCAACCAAGTCCAGACCAAGGAGTCCAGGCTCACCGATGACCTCCTCAACGCCATCCAAGGGTAGAGTCGAATAGAGCTTCATGGTCAAATTTCCTCGCCGTCTTCGAAACTGACGTCACCGTTCGCCTCCTCAGTCTTGACCGGAGACTCGGCATCCGTCTTCTTCTTGCGGCCACGCTTCTTCGGGGAACCCTCGCCATCAGTCTCACCACTAGCCTTGGTCGGAGTCTTGCGCTTGGGGGTCAATTTCGGGGGTTTCTTGGGAGTGGATTCGACATTGATGGGTTCACCAGCCTTGAGTGCCTCAAGGTCATCCTTGAGAGTGACCTTGAGACGGTCGATCATGCGCTGGCAAGCGACCTCCGAACGACCATTGGGCCGAGGGGTTTTCTGAAAAGCATGCTTAGCCATCTTGGGGGATATTGGAGTGAGAAGTAGTACTCACCTTGAAGTCGGGCTTTGTACCTGCCTGCTCGAAGAGGGCGAAGAGGTAGACGAACTGCCATGAAGGTCAGTTACTTGATATCTAGACAGGACGGACAGAGTGATCTCACACGCTCCTTGTCAGACCAGCCCTTGCCGGTGCTCTTCTCTGTGTCGGACATTTTGACTGCTTTGATCCGGTGGAAGATGTCGAGAGATGTGCGTAGTTGCGATTGACTGGTTGGAGCGATCCGGTGCGGGAGTGGTAGAAGCAGGAGAGTGGTTGGTGAGTGGAGGTAGTGGTAGGTGAGCTGGTTCAAGTAGTTCCTGGGAGCTTGCGGAGCGCGGTCAATCTACCTTCACCTTGAGTGCTTAATGATCTCCGATAACTACCGTTGCTGGTGAGAGTGAGACGGGTAAGGTGAAGTCCTTCCCTGTAGCAACCATACCATCGTGAAGATGTGTAACCTGTTCCGATATGAGTCCCAAACGGGTTGCAGGGAGTGCAACAGCTGCCCCCAAACTGGTGAGTAGGTGAGCTGGTGAGCCTAAAGTGCGAAGGTCACAAAGCGCATCCAGAGGGGTCTCAGCATAGATCGTCTCGCGTCAAGGGGGCGCTGAATTGACACTACAACGCACCTCAATCAAGACTTCGTAATCAGTGTCGTGGCTTGCACCATCTGTTTAGGGCCACTGTATCCACTATCATAGTAAGCCGTTACGACCACTTTCATGGCCATTGTGACCTTTTTGATAGCCATCGCAACCAGTTTGACGGCAAACGAGTGAGTTTCAGACCTATTACAGGTAATATCTTCCTCGACAGAGCAAAGGAAGAGGGACTGCCCCATATATGAGCCTTTTTGACACCTCATGAAAAGGGGAGCCACGTTAGTATGGTCGTCTGATCTGTCAACCAGTACGACCGAGGATGAGCTCTTGATAGATATCTCAGTAACCCAGTGCCTCCTGCAGCGGTATGATCTAACGCCATTCACCGAAGCGCGCAGCCGCAATGAAAGAGCTGCATCATGCGAATCAAAGAAGTGTTCAAAGAAGACTCCAATTCTCAAGGTTCAAAACGTTGAACACGAGTCGAACACCTGCATATCAAGGAGGACGAGCAGGGCCATCTCATCTTAGTAATCACACGTGCACCAACAGCTTCCCACCAATCGTACCCCGGCAAACGCCGCTGACACCCAGCGCCGCGAAACAACCTCGGCACAACCGCAAGCACCCAGCGATCATCACCATTGCGACTCTCCATCTTCCTCGGCCAAACAACGGCCTCACCACCTCTCCAGCCCTTCCCCACCCCTTCCGCTATCTTCTGCACACCCGCTGCATATCCCCAAACCTCCAATCGCCCGAACCAAACCTCGTGCCGTCAATAACCGCCACTATGTCCGACACATTCACCACAAAGCAAGTCGCAGAACACAAGGACGTCGAGAAGGGGCTGTACATAATAATCGACGAGGGGGTTTACAAAATGGATACTTTTGTGGATGAGCATCCTGGCGGAGCGAAGATCTTGAAGAGGGTGGGTGGGAAGGACGCGAGTAAGCAGTTTTGGAAGGTATGTTAAGGGTTGTATTTCTCTTTGAAGGATGGTACACCGTGTGAGGAGCGTTGATGATTCAGAGAGAATGACGTTATGGGTGCGAGTGGGCCAGACGGAGAGGGTCGGTATTGCGTTGTCTTTTGGATAATGGCTAACGGGGTGAATAGTACCACAACGAGAGCGTATTGAAGAAGTATGCGCCGAAGCTTAAGATTGGTACGGTGAAGGAGGAGGCGAAACTATGATTGTACGACCATCGCGGATAAACAATGCATACATTACGACAAGGGAGCGTCTCTACTGGTACCGGACTACTACATGATCGGGCGAAAGAGTGAAGACAGTACGGCTGGGAGAGAGCATGCGTGCTACGCCCCGGTTGTCGACATCGCATCTAGAGGGGCGCGGATACCTCTGTACCTATATGGTGATACAATGGAACGGATTTCAAAGAGCACACGTGGATAAGGATCGGCTGTTGTGCAATGCTGGGCGGAGTTTGTGCCACTAATAGAAGTGATGAGGGTGTGTTACCAATTCGACACGCACTTCCTGACGCATCGATCATACAGATCATGTACAGCCCCATCACGAAGCCTTTCCCTCATCCCTTCACTTCCTAATGAGTCTAAAATACGAAGTATATAAATCCGCTCTGCACCTCTGCGATTCACTCCCATCTCCCTCATTAACATATACATATGTATTTCAAATGACAAAGTCACTTCCCTTCCCACACCAATCTTAACACCCCACATCGTTTCCACGCATCTTCACATCTGCCCTTCCCTCATATCTCCATCCCAATTCACCATACAAGCGGGCTTCAGCTCCAAGACAGCATAACCACCATCTTTCCAGTGCTTTACATGCACTTTCTCTCGCAAGCCCACACAAACTCTCTCACGTTGCGCCTTTTTCAAAGTCATCATACGCACCCCAGCGCGAAGCATACCCCAAAATGACGACCGTCTACATAACGTCGTACTCTTACAACCGTGTTAAAGACCCGAACGATCATACTGCACGCGCTCAACTTGAAAGCGCCCCACCGCAAATGCAGCCGGACATAACAGTAACATGCATGCACTGGCAGCCACCATCCGGGCGGGATTGCCAGCGCTACTCAGGTGTAAGCCCGCAGATCCAGAACCATGTTAGGATGCTGCCGAATGCCATAGAAGATATGTAAGTGCTGCATGCGGTCACTGCCTACAAACTTCTCCTTCTCTAAGCCTCTTCCTACAGCTGAAAGTTGACATTTCGCTAACAGTTTGGTGCACAGCATGTATGCTGTCGACAGGACAATTTGGCTCCTACTCAATACCGAGACAAGGGTTGCAGTTGTACATACATGCTGTGTAGCGGGGACGCATAGGAGTGTGGCTGCAGCCGAGATTATGGCGCAGGAGCTGCAGAGGAGGGGTGTCAGAACTACGCATGTTACGCACGTGCATCGGGTTAAGGGGTGGGCGGATCGCGTTGGTTTGAGATAGTATACTACCATGTTCTAACGGTGCAGACTGTTGCGAGGTTGGCTGTGGTAATGACAAGTACGTAGTGCTACATATCCTTGGGATGGCACAGGTTCGCGATACTATGAAGTGTTATTAGTTGATGTCCCGCTTTGCCGGCCTACATGTCTTCTCAATGTCAATTATAACACCGTGTGGACCCGAGATCATTACCCCTATGCCCAATATCGCATTGCCTACATCATCGCTATTCACTAGACTATGCCACTTTACTTCATGAGCTCACTTCCATGATTGTCACTGCGAATCCTCACTCTGCAGTGGCTAGACCACTACGCCCACGTCCAACTTCTACAGCGCTACTGCGTAACATCTGCACCCCAACCATGTAGATGACTATCATTCTTCTCTCACCACCACACACAGAACTCTCGGAAGCCCCACCGCCTCAACTTAAAAACCGCCCGCCCGACCCACCATGAACATCATCCAAGAAGTTTACCAAGAAGTCTACCCTCTCATCTCCATCTACCCAACATGCAACATACCCCCAAGCTACCCTCTGCCCACCCCCGTCTTCGTTCCCGAACCTCTTGTTTGCCCTACCTACCCAGTCTACCCCATTCTCCAACCAACGCCTATTTATATACTGCATTGTCAGAACTGGCCGTTGCCGCCTTCGGAAATGTGTAGTCAGGTCTCTGGTGTAAGTCGAAGAATGCAGGATTGGTTGAAGGAGAATGCAGAAGGAGTGAGGAGGGACGTGTAAGTTCCACTTCTTTCTTTTTAGTTCCCCGCTTTCGCTGGATAGTTGACGGCATGTTTGGTGCTAGTTCGTGCACAGGTGCGACGCAGTAAAGCTCATCATGGTTAAGTGGTGCAGCAGTGATGACGATGTTGTGTTACATACGTGCTCAGTTGCGGGCACGCATCGGAGTGTAGCGGCGGCGGAGATGATTGCGAGGAAGTTGAGGGAGAAGACGGATAAGAGTGGGGAGGCGAACTTTTCATTCATTGTTAATCATGCTCATCGGCAGCGACAATCGATGGATCCCTATTGATCAAGTTGTAGACTACTTGCAGATCGTCAGACGAAGTGCGTTAGTTTGTATTGGGGGTTGAGTGGGGAGAGAAAACGTGTCGACAGTGCCTCTCACAAGTTGATAATTCTGTCAGGGTGAGAATGGGGGCAGATCCAGTAGGGCTTATGAGTAATTTGCTAGGTCCTCAGTTACAGTGTTGAGGTCACGATACAAAGTCGGCAGGCAGTTTGCAAAGCTCATCCAGAAGGCTTTAAGCACGTAATGTCTCATATCAGGGCCCTAGCTGTCTTGGAAGTCGACGTCATCTGTGGCCCCAGTTTCGAAGATCTGCGACGAAGCTTTGAACAGGATAGTCTAACCGCAGTTTCGATATTGTCCCTCACTATAGACCAGGCCAAGCTAGGATGCGTTAGCGGACTGCAGCAGACTGAAGATGAAGATAAATGAGGACACACCGAAAATCGTCCTCTCCTTGTTCACTTCCGTCACCCTAACCTCGTCACCCACCCTAAGAATCTTCTCCGAGCTTCCCGCGCCCCAAAAGCCGTACCTGCCAAATACGGGGCTATATTTTGCTCCTTTGTCAACCCTCCGATCTTTCTGCATTCTCTTCAGTACTTCGCCCGACTCGTTAGTCCCAGTCTTTCCGGTCGCGTAGTCGACGTTTATGCTCTTGCAACGTATACAATTGTGCATCAGCACCATGTTAGCATCTCCGATTCTGATCTTCCGCCAGTAGTCCTCCTCCCATGCTTCATCCGCGCCCTCGATCACAATGTTCGGCCGAAATTTGGTCATGTCCATCTTCTGGTCTTCTGGAAGACGATCAGAGACGTTGGCAAGAGAGGTTGCCGAAGTGATCAGATAGGGTGCACAATCTGCGAAACCGATGCGATGATCTGCTGAAGAGATGGAGGAAAGAAGCGGGACGCTCTTCTTGATGGTCGATATCCAGGAGGCTGAAGACATGCCTGGAAAAAGGACATTCCGTCGATTGTCGCCTAGGTACACGAACACGACTTCATAGCCGAAGCATTGTGAAAACCATTTGCTGTACTCTTCCGGCATCTTGAATGACTCGGTCGGGCTCGAGTGCATGTCGATTGGCATGGGTTCTAAATTTTCGGTGTTGGGCACCAAAGGAATTGACAATGTCTTGGGCTTGTCCTTGCTCCCAGGCGACTTGAAAGCGACCGTAATTGTTCCATTACCCTTGCCATCGAAGTCGACTGAAGCGAGGAATTGTGTCATGAACGGATATTTCCCAACGGCCATGATCTTCAAGCCATTCGGCGTAACCTCGAGGAGCATGAACCTCCCTGATGATTGTCTAAGTAAGGTGGGCGAAGTGGCTGGCGGCTATGGAAGTACGTACGGTCATGATCCAATCCAAGTCTCGTTGCGAGGGCTGAACTGAGTTGGACGCCACGTAAAGACTTGATAGGATAGAGGTGTATCTGTGAAGTTGCGTCAACTTTCACACCCGGCGCTAGCGTCTGGGAAAAGGCACTTCGCTGATTTTCATGGCTTTTCGCTTGGGCGGGCTGCCTCGTAAGATCTTCGGAAGTTGGTAAAGTAGAAATATGGTCACGGCGGCCGTGACGCCTAAATATAGGGGAAGCATGACGAGCGAAATGGAAAACACGGAGATAGAATAAAGGATGAGATAGAAAGAAGACCGATTTTGAGATGTGCTTCAAGGAGCCAGGCCAAGCTCTGTCGAGGTAGTCGGTCTTCTATTCAGAATTGATGGATGATAAGAACCGAGGGCGTTAGTGACTAAGGCACGGTGCGGGTTCCGCTTTCCAGAAGCGGGGTCATTTGTAGAGCGTAAGGCGTAAGGCGTAAGGCGTGCTGCACGCAGTGTGTTAAAAGACAAATATTGAACACTCTCTCTGAACGCACTTGACCGCGACTCATCTTGTCTCCGTCGACGACTTGAAGACGCTAGATGAGCCCAAGTTCCATCTCGTCGGCCAAGATCCATCTCGTCGGGGAGCCCGACGAGAACTTCGCCATTCATGCATCCGGGTCAGGTGCGCCAGGCTGATTGGCGTCCAGATAGCGTTGACAGCATCCGGGTTCCTGAAGGCAAAAGCGGGCCAGCACGCAGCCGCTGCAGGGGCGGAGATCTCTCGCTGATTCTCCGAATGGCAGCTGGAAAGTGGGTTTTGGGATCCTGGGATGGAGAGGAAGAGGTGTTGTGGAGTCGGCTGTGGTTGGTTGGGACGGTGTGGCTGTGCCGAACGGCCAAGCCCCACTCCGCTGCTGAGGTACGTCAGAAGACAGGGCCAACCCACCTGTCTCCCTCGGTGAATGTCCCAAAGTGTCAGTGACAAGCCTTGCAAGACTCTCGCAGTGTACCCACGTGCAGCCTACACGTCTCCCATGACTCTACTCCTCTGTCTCTTCTCCTCACGACCTCACCCAATTCCCCAAGCAATAACCGCTGAGCGCTTCCAGGCGCACGCGCAACTCCAGGTTCAGTCAGCCTTTGCTCCCTAATCAAGCCTCAGCTAGCACTGCAACCTAGCTGCATTACGCGGACTTTTACCTTCAATCTTTCCTCCTCCGCGCGGTTGTGCTAGCACAAAGGAAGCTGTTGCTCACAACCTCTCCTCGTGGGCAAAATACGTCGTTTCCCCAAGCCCACGGGCGCCCAGCCTCCACACCAGTCACTCAGGCCCTCAGTCTTTCGCAGCCACTGCGACCATTCGCGAAATTATGGCAAACAACGGAATCCGGCGGAAGGACACCACCAAGGGCCCACCTTTGCGCATTTTATCACTCGGTATGTTTTGACTCGCGCTCGCGGATTTCAGGCACTGATGCGGGGCAGATGGCGGAGGCGTGCGCGGCTACTCGATGCTCATCATCCTACAGGAGCTCATGCACCGAACCTTTGTCGAAACAGAGGGAAGAGCGCCGAAGAGACACGAAATACCGAAGCCATGCGACCACTTCGACCTCATCGCGGGGACCGGCACCGGCGGGCTGATCGCCATCATGCTAGGCAGGCTGCGACTGGACTTGGAAACCTGCAAAGACGTCTATGTACGTATGACGAAAAGGGTATTTGAGACGGATAAGACATTCGCGGGGATACCATACAGGTCAACACTATTCAAGGCTTCAAAGCTGGAGGAGGCCATTATGGAGTGCGTTCGGGAACACACAATCTACGACGATGAGGGAAACGACAGCGAGAACGCAATGTCATCTTCAGCAGACGTCCGTACACCCATGACGCCGGGCAGCGCAATGTCGAGGGTCGGCAGAAGTCCTAGTTCCGCGAGCAGGTACAGCCAGATCGGCAGCACGCCAGTCAATATGCGCATGGCAGCTTTGAAGTGGGGAAATCCAAATGCGCAACTTTATGACAACAGAGAAGAGCGGACAAAGACGTGAGTATTTTACGTGTCTATCAAATACGTACCTGCTAACAGTGACAGTGCCATTACCGCAGTCTATAAAGGTACTAGAAGCGCCAGCAGCGGCCAGATCCTACTTCGCTCCTACGACTCGCGAAAAGAGACCTCGACAGAACCCAACGCGACGATATGGGAAGCCGGACGCGCAACGTGTGCCACTGCCCTCGCCTTCAAGCCCATAAAGGTCGGCCAGTCGGTATTCTTGGACGAAGGCGCTGGCAGGTACAACCCGGCCCCACAGATCCTCGAAGAAGCGGTATGCAACGAGTGGCCAGGGCGTGATGTCGGCGTGTTCATCAGCATCGGTACAGGAAAGCGACCCGATGGTACCAACCAACAGCAGCATCTTTGGTGGGAAGGTTTCGTCTCTACCAGTGTCGGTGATTTTGCCGAAGCAAGGAGGAGGCTCATCAGCAAGATCGAAGACTGCGAAAAGACACACCAGGGCATGAAGGACCATCTCGCGAAGCGACAAGTTAATCCCGAGAACTACTACCGACTGAACGTTAACGTCGGAGTCGGAGAATTCGGCATGAATGAGTGGAACCGCCTTGCGGAGATTAGCACCAACACACGCATGTATCTAGGCGATTCGGCCGTACAAAGTATCAGCCTCGACGCAGCCGCAAAGATGGCCCGGATACATCGCGCCAAGATAAGATGGGAAAGATCAGAGAAAGGTCAAGCACCTCATAGCGGACTGCCGATGAAGAACTCGCGGGATCGGCCCCTGCCCACAGTCCCAGACGCATCAGCCTTCGCCGTGGAGCTTCCTGCAGACGCAGTCGCTCCCGAGTACTACCATGAAACCCTTCAGGATACGCCTAATCTCACTCACCCAGCCTTCCGTCGCACTTCGGACAACGACAAGTTTGCCGTTATTGCGTCCGACGACTACCTACAGCCTACGTCCGAAGTATCACCCCGGCATTCTGGCGAGTGGAGCCATCCGAATCGTCGCTCTGGAGAACAGTTCCACGTCAGCCCGGCACACAGCTCTCCTAGGCCGAGCTACGAAGAGTTGTACGAGTCGGTCCCACCACCCCTACCGCCCAAAACACCACTTCAGGAGGATCTGATGCGAACAGGTGGATTGTCGGGTCCTCCTACCCTTCCACCGCCTACTTCAGCACTACCAAGACCACCACCTGGCGCGCCGTTGCCGTATCCTGATACGGATGGGCCGCCACCGGCGGTCAACAGGGGGCGGAAACCCGAATTTTCGAGATAAGGCTGGGAATTCTTCACGGTCCATTTCATCCGGTTCTAATGAACATGTTTATGATTTCATATTGGAAGTTAACGACTATAGTGACGATCTCTTCGCATACAAAATCACGCTACTTTTGGTTCCTAGTCTCTGTTGTTAGCTTTTCGGTGATATCGTCGCTGAGGATGGGCGATGCCGACGTTTTGTATTGACTGTGAGCTGTCGGAAGATGACAGCCTGGTCTACCTGCTTGCGCTCGATGTGCCTTGGAGCATGCGAACATAGCCATAGATACCCTTCAATAGTCTTTTCCCACTTCAAATAAGTTCATCCTACAGCTGTGTTTTTCCCATGATCAGTACCACCTACATTCTGTGCTAGTGAATTTCTCACCATCAAACAGTCCCGATCATTCGATTACAGCACCGCCTATCAGCGTCATTGCGGGTATAGATACCTCCATAGTCCAATCCTAGTCTTCTCTTCGCAACGCATGGAAGAAGCGACTTCTTTACAACAACGCGAGCCCATTCCGACAGAGCGTGGCTCTTCACCCAAAATGGAAAACTAAAGGGAGATCCTCGCATAGAGGGGTCTCGCGCTCCGCTGAAAATGCAGGGGAATGTCATGGATGCGGACTTGGGCTCCTGGAGAGTGTGGAACAAAAGAATTGTTGTTGTCCATAGAGGAGTGAAGTCGCTGGCGGTTGGAGCGTGATTAGGCAACCAACAATAAGAGGGAAAGTCGAAACATACGATGCGATACCTCCGACCTCCTCTTCGTGTTTCCTTCATACGAGTAACCTTGAGTTACGTCAAAGTCCAACGAACTGTCCCAGGGAGCTCTGCGTTCTGGCAGTCCACCAATGGGCTCGAGTCATTTACGCATGTGCTTGAGAGATGATATAGACCGAGGAAGACGTAATGTCTGGGGATGCACAGGTCGGGAATCACTCTACATCGAGTCCATATCTCCGTTTTCGTAACGCTCATCGCCAGCTAGTGGGATCATTGGGCGCGGCCGGAGGTACGGTGTATGGTAAACCTGCCATTAACAGATTCTGCGGCTTCATGACTAGGATGGAGGATGATTCCATGTGCGCCTTGTGTAGTCAACGTTCCATTCATTGAGACGTAACCAGACATGTTCTGGATCCAGTGCGCTGAGCTTGATGCGTGATGCGTAGCATGGATAAAGTTTCAACACGGGTTGACGATTCTCTATAGTCCACAGCTAAGGGGACTAAGATCGATGTTGGGATGTCAATAGGCGGCGCACGGCTTTTGTTCAAGGCGACTGTTTTGTCGTCGAGTAAGAAGTTGAGATTGACAACGGCCAATTTCGGCTGACCTTCCAAACACGTGATCATGCTCGTAGTAAGACTGCGGAACCCTGTCGAACATAGACCAGCTCATTAGTGAAGCCCCTTGAGCTAAGTCTGGAAATACGTAGCAGATGGAAATAGAAGAGACATTGTATCCGGGAGAGTCGGTTTCGAAGTAGACGTCCAACGCGTAGGAAAGCGTCGCATCGCTCGATCCCTTTGTACTTCGACCCGTGGCACGCAACGTGCGGGAATGAATGAGCAACGCCGAGCCGTATGGCGTAGGGATGGATGGCGTCTTCGTGCCACAATGGCGGACCGCGGCGTGTTCTACGTGCGAATTACGAAAGCCATGGGGTGCCACCCACTATGGAAGAGCTGTTGGCGGCGTAGCATGTTGAGTCGCGTGGCGTCGCGCGCGCTGCTCGCCCAGATGAATCACGCTGTTGGACACGGAAAGGGGCCCTACGCTGTCGCCAATGCAGTCGGAGTGCTGTTGGGTGCGCTCGTGGTTGCCCAGCGGGTTGCTAACGGCGTGGTCGGACGGGCTTGGCCCTAGTGATGCAGGGCAACAAATAAGACTACTTTTATGCGAAACATGACTGTGTGAAACGCCCCAGTTACGCTGTCAACGGCTGCGTAAATGTCCTCGTAAACACCGACAATCACTCCCTCGTTCGTGCCCACAGCCCACCCGCCACCGCCTGACGTCGCCGCAACTCCGCCCGCACTTCTACGTCGGCCAAGTCCACAGCCCCATCTCTCCTACCGTCGTTCGCTGCGGGGAAAAGGGCTCGATCGCACTCTCGCATTTACAGACCCAGGCCGAGACAGTCCTCCAGACGCACGCCCGACGACCGTCAGCCAACCAGCACCGAGTCCCTTGCTGCGGTTTCAGCGCGCAACCAGCAACTAGCAACTAGCACTACGGTTCACTTGTAATCGTCCTCAACAACACTATGTCGACCGCTACCGCAAGAAAGCCACCGCCGCCAGGTACGCCTGGCCGCGATCCAGCTACCAAAGTCTCGCCTTCTCCCAGCGCCAACCGCCGCACCTCGACGACTCCCTCGACCACCGGCACACCCCCAGGTATAGCGCGAACACGATCTGTCCGCTCGGGAGCAAACGGGACACCAGTATCGGCGCGCGCAGCCGTTAGGAAGCCTGGCACATCCTCGAGTCTAAGCATGAGCTCATCGCAGGTCGATGGCCCCGACGACGACGCCCGGGACGAGGCCGCCGCATACATGGCCGACCTCAAGGAGCGGCTACAGAAGGCCGAATCGAGCGCCGACGAGCGCCAGAAGGCGATCGAAGTCCTCCACTCGCGGTTAGACGATGCGATCAAGGAGCAGTCGAAGCTCGAGGAGCGCGCGCACGAAGAGGAGGAGAAGGTTGAGTCACTCGAGAACGAGAAGCGCGAGATCACGCGGCAGCAGCGTGAGTTGGAAGCCATCTACGAAGCAGAGCGCGCGCAGTCCATGAAGGAAAAGGAGTCCACCCAAGCTCGCGAGGACGAGCTGCAGACAACCATCCAGCGGCTGAAGGAGACCATGGCCACTAAGAATGTCGCGAACAGCGACGGAGAGGGCGAGATGTCACGGACCTGTAAGTCGCTGCGCTACCGTACTTACACCCGTCAAACAGCTACTGACAGCTGCCACAGCCAGTTTCCGAAAGGGCCCCTCCCGCACCGGCTCCTCGCAGAACCTCGAGACGACCGGCTCGTTCGCACCGCCGTCGTCGATCCAGCGCAGCGACTCGCGCAACCACTCCAAGCTCATCCACCAGAAAGACAAGATCATCGAAGGGCTACGCCTCGAACTCGCCGAAGTGCAAATCAAACTGGTGGAGATGGAGAATGCCGGCGGCGGCCGCATGCACGAATTGGAGAAGCAGCTGATGGAAACCCGCATGACCAACGCCCGCTTGATGGAGGAGAACGAGAGCTTCCAGGTTCTGCTCGGCGAGAAGACACTCAATGGCGATCTGAGCCGCGGCGACTTCCTGCGACCGTCATCATCCCAAGAAGAGCGCGCACCTTCGCGCAACGGGCCGCTCAATAGTCTAGCTGACGAGCTGGAAGATGCTGAAGGCGCAGATGGCGAGATCATGCGCAAGCTGGAGGGCGAAGTCAACGCCCTAAAGGATCAGAACAAGGCTCTGACGCTCTACATCAACAAGATCATTGGACGTCTTCTTACACACCAGGGCTTTGAATCCGTGCTGGGCAACGACCTCGATGAAGCCACTGGGGGTGCCACTCCCAACGTTAACAAGGAGCTCCCCCCGCCGCCTCCACCAAAAGAAAACGAGCAACCCGCCCAAGGATTCCTCCAACGCGCCAAGTCAGTGGCAATGAGCGCCGGTCGTAAACCGCGCCCCATGAGCTATGCGGCACCCGCTCAAGCTACCCTGAACGAAGACCCCACGACTGCGCCCAGTATCCCCCTCCAACGCGCTCAAGCCCAGCGTACAACGAGCGACCAATATCATCGCCGTTCCACTTCCGAAATCCCCAGCGCCGCCGGCTTGGTAACAAACATGTTCCGCGCGCCCCCACCCGCCGCAACGCCAGGGCAGATCTCACCCGGACTCGTGTCCCCCCGCAACTCCTTCTTCGGAATCCCCATTAGCAACAACAGCAACCCCTCTTCACGCGTGCCATCTTCCGGGCTGCCGATAAAAGAGGAAAGGGATGAGAAAGAAGATACGAAGAGTACGAGTGAGAACAGCCATGTGGATACGCCGAGTCCGCCTCGACGGACAGAGACGACCACCATGGGTGGCAAGCAGATGCGACCCTTGCGTCTCGTGCAGAACGAGGAAGAGGCTATGCGGGCGCGCAAGGCGGCGAACCGCGGATCGTGGTTTGGGGGGTTGTTCGGGGCTGCGAATCCGAACATGGAGCAGAGGGGTCAGAACCAGGATCCTTTGTAAAGGTCTTTTTAGCTTTCCTATCTGATGGCACGGCGGCACGACTCCTTCTTCTGGATCCGCCATGTACACGTCTCTTCACACATTTTGTTTATCCGTGCTACGGCATTATGAGGGACTAGGGTTTATAATGTTATGCATCATATTATCGTTATCATGTATAGGCCTTCGGATACCCCCTTGTTTGTTGGTTTTAGAAGTGGCGACTTGGATTGGGATTGGCATGGGATGAGATGGTTATGTAGGCGTTTTCGTATTGCTATGTGGATTTTCAAAGACGTCCTCTTTCCATGTTGGTGACAGAGGGTGATGTGTGTGTGTGTGAGTACAGGTCGTGGTCAACGACGTGTCCGCTTTCCCCTCTGCGCAGCTTCTTGCTCGATGAGTCCCGCGATATCGCTCAAGCTGCTCTGTCTGCGTTTTGCGTGTTTGGGTGATGGTTGTGTGGACACTGCGTCGTCGCTTTCCTCGGACTCGTACCCTTCATCGTCCGTTGACGAGGGGACATACTCTGCATCAGAGTCCTCACTCCCGCTCCCACTCGTACCTCTCCCATCTCCGTCCCCCTCCCCATACACATAACTACCACTCCGCTTCGCACCACGAATACGCCTACTCCCATGTCCTCTCGTGCTCTCTTCTTCTATCTCCTCCTCATGCTCATTCCCTTTCTCCCTTCCACCAACAGTCGTCTCCTCGCCATACCGCTCCTCTGGTAAGTCACTCAGACTGCCCATCCGCGCTCTACAAGTCCGACAGAGTCCTTCTTTTTTATGCCGCCTCTCCATGCGCATGGGGCAGGCGGGCGGCTCGACACAGTATGCCTTAGCGTGGCTGCAGCGGGGGTACGTTATTTGGATGAGCCAGTTGCAGGCGGTGCATGTTTGGAGGTGGGCGTAGCACATTCTTGGGGGTCGATTTGCGGGTGTGATGGGTCAACGAGTTGGTTTCGGGGAACTGGTCTGGTGTGTAACGACTGCGCGTAATTTTGTTCTTTTGAGTATGGTTTTGTGTACAGAAAGGTGCTCCGGATTTTGCAGTTACTGTTCGACTGTGGTGGTGGTGGTCCATGTTATACATCTCAGGGCTGCTTGATACGAGACGGTTTGTGTTTAGACAAATACGTTGTCTTGCTCGATGTAAAGTCAGACATTTCCCTTTGAAACAGCGGAACGATCACGGATCATCTCGAGATGAACATAGTTGTCGCGTAACAATGGGTGATCGTCTTTGCGTGGCACAAACGCACCCTGCGACTGGGAGCGAGGTATTTAGATAAAACGAAAAGTGGAGAACATGTGGTCGCGATGCTGGCACGTTACTCGATGACCTAACAAAATTAACATTCTGCTATCATTTCTAGTTGAAAGTTGATACTCCCAAGACTATCGAGATGCGGGTCCAAACCAGACGCCTTTTCCGCTACTCAAACATGCCCATGACTTCAAAAGAGCCACTTCCCCAAACGCCACGCCAAATGATATACCGCCGCAAGCCTGCCTCGTTCCCCGAAAAGCCTCATATAGCCCACCGGTAACTCGCATACCTTCCAGCCGTCTCGGATCGTCTGATGATCTTGACAACCTGTCCCCTCCGCAGTCCATAATACTTCGCAACTGGATCCGTGACCTGAATCCTAGGCAGCTGCGTCTCCTTCAACCGGTAACGCTTCAGCAGTTGATCCTTCTCCTCCCTACTGAGCAGGACGTGCGTTGGGACCAGCTCATGTTTTGTGATGTTGACCAGCAGATCCTGCTCTATGAACACCTCCACGCCGCCTTTGGGGCCCTCGGCGATGCCAGATGCGCCGCGCAGGAGCCTGAGAGCCATGCCCGTCATGGCCTTCATGGTAATCATGATGCCGGAGTAGTATTGTCCGTTAACCAGATGCGCCATGTAGTCGCGCAGCTGCTTCAGCCCCACGTTCTCCTCGTTGTTGAACTCGATCCAGATCTTGCCGATTTCGGGTTGCGGGTCGGGGTCTTTGGCGGTCGGCGGGGGCGTGTATTTGCGGGCCATGTCTTCGGAGGGCATGCATGAGAAGTTGAGGCGGGAGCGGCTGTCGGAGTCAGTACCTCAGATAGGGCGGGAGAGGGTGGTGGTAGTACTCTACGTCGCCATCTTCACGTGCGTATTTTGCGGCGAATTCGGCGAGGGTGATTTGCGTATCTTCTTCGAGGAGTTCGTAGCCCTTTGCGCACAAGTCAGCTCTGTGTTCCCGACGCGCTTGGGAGGAGACCGACTCTATCTCTAACCATCTCCCTCGTCGTGCGGAAGCAGCGCCACAAGCGGATCAAGCTCGCACTGTACGTGCTTTTATCGGTGTCGTCCATATTTCTGGCGTACGAGGGAGTGAGAGGTGTGGTGTTGGCGGGGACGAGCGACAATGATGCGCTTCGGTCTGTTCAAAGGAAAATTGTTAGAGGACGTCGCGCAGAGCTTCGGCCTTGGCGCGCAGGCAGCAGACTAGCCACGCTTTGGGACTAGCTTAGCCCCGCCATCCCCCGCCAACGGAAGCTCCATCACCTCGCGACTTTACCGCAGCCATGGCCGCCAGAGAGATACCAAATCTCAAAACTCTTCTTGGTCGAGGGCGCGGGGGTGGCTTGAGGGGGAGGGGACGTGGGAGAGGCGGGCCCGGAGCTGGAACCGAGGAAAATGAGGTCGCTAGGGATTCTGCTGTGCGTGGGACGGATCAAGATGCGGCGGGCTCGAGGGTGAGCTGTGTCGAGCTTGGGTATTTGGACGATCCGTATGCGAAGCTCTTCGCTACCCAGGCTACAACGCGGAGACTACCGTTGCTGAACAGAGGTAAGGTCGGGTACGTAACTGCACGATAATCAATTCTAATAAAACTTTAGGAACATACGTCCGCACCTCCGCCATAGACCTCCTCGTTGACCGCTTTCTCACCACCTCTCCAAGCTCTCCGAAGCAGATAATATCACTCGGTGCGGGCACTGACACACGATACTTCCGCCTCCGCGACCAATATCCCGACACACAAATCATATACCACGAAATAGACTTTCCCGCAAATACATCCGCCAAACTGCACTCCCTACAGCGACACCCTGAGCTGCGGGCCAAGCTCGACATAGACACAGCAGCTGTATCGGAAGAAAAAGCGTCTTACCACTCTCCGACATACAACCTGCATCCATTGGATCTCCGCTCTCTGGCGAACCCTTCGCCAGATGCGCCTGGCCATGAGTTACCGTACCTCGATCCTAAAGTTCCTACTTTGATCCTATCGGAGATGTGTCTCATATACCTTCAAGCATCAACGGTATCCTCGATCATGTCTTCTCTTCTTAATAACTATCTTTTACCCACGACACCTGCCTCCCTCGTCCTCTACGAACCAATACTCCCCAACGATGCCTTTGGTCGCACAATGATATCGAATCTCTCCACACGAAACATACATCTCCACACCTTAACCGCATATCCAGAGCTTGGGGATCAGAGAGCTCGATTGAAGCAATACGGCTTCATTGATGGATACAGAGCGGCGGATACATATCTGATATGGCGAAAGTGGGTTAGTGGGGACGAAAAGGAGAGGGTTGCTGGTCTGGAAATGTTGGATGAACTTGAAGAGTTGGAGATGTTGCTTAGACATTATTGTGTGGCGTGGGGTTGGAGAGATGGTGGTGAGGGCAAAGGAGTATTCTCGCAAGCCTGGCGAGATGTGGAACAGAATGGGGGTTGAGCACATCGTTAAATGTAACGAAGAGCCAGCATCATTTTTCATCATCTGAGGGAGGCGAGAACAGCCGACTTAGAATGCCTCATGAAAAGGGCTTGGAAGACATTGTATACCAACAGTATGCTACACCTAGGAGCGAGGTCGTACATAACCATAAAATCAAAAACTCCACCGCTGCTTAATGGCAGCCTCCTAACCACCATAACGCCATGCTCGCTAGTTTACACAAGGTAATCCGCACCTTCCGTGACCCTCTCTACTTATGCTCCCAGCTATCTCGTCGTCATATCGCCGTTTTTCCTCTCCCAAAACTCCAATGTCAACGCCGCCAAGAAACAAGGAATCTCCTTCCTCCCCTCCACCCAATACACAATCTGGTCTCGGATCTCACCCGCAAACACAGACTGCTCCCCACCACTGACCTTCATGGTCCCATTCTCGCCATCAAACACTATACTGTTCTCCCCATCATCGTCAGAAGGTTTGAACATTGATGTAACTTTGACGCGGCCATTGGGCATAAAGTCGAGCTTCCAGCCCAGTATGGAGGCAACGGCTTCCCGGAACTCGAGAGATTTGGCCGTCCAGATCTGCTTTAAGCGCTTGATCTTCTTCTCCTGGGAGGCGATTGTTGATTGGGCCTCTGCGAGCTCGTCGTGGGCAGATGTAAGGGTGGCGGAGGGGACTGAGGTGGGCGACATCTCGCCTTGTAGTTGGGCTAGGAGCTGGGCATTTGCTTCGCGGAGGGTGCGGACTGTGCTTAATTTGAGGGCTTCTGCGTCGGCGGTTGGGTTCGATTTGAGCTCCAAGACGCGTGTCCGCGAGGACTCTTTGAGCTTCTTGAGCTGGGAGTGCTGTGCTTTGTACTCCGACTCGACGAGTTTGAGACGCTTTTGCATGGTCGTATTATCGTCTAGCAGCTGTCGGTTCTTGCGCCGCAGCTCGCCGACGCGCTCGTCGGTGTCATCAGTATCGAGAGGTCGCTTTTGGCCTGCTGAGACGGAGGCGGGTTTCTCGAGGCTATTGAAGTCCTTCTGTAGGACGTCAATTTCCTTGCGGTACTGGTCGACAAGGTCCTCAAGCTCCTTGATACGACTCGTCTTGGCAGCGTCAAAGGTCTCTGGCTGCATTTCGCGCTCCTCATCGTCGAAGGCCTTGACTTGCGCGCGGAGGAATTCGACTTCCTTGGTTGCAAGCACCTTCTGGCGCTCTAGCCTTGCGCGGGCCTTTGTTTCGTTCGCGTTGGGGGCATTGCTAGTCGCGGTCTTGAGCTGTTGGATTTCCGAGTGGAGCTTCGCTTTCTCGTCTTGAAGGGCCTGGATGTTGGCTTCTTTGACGGTGAGCTCGGGCTGGATCTCTCCCACTCGGTTCATCAGGTCGGTCTTTTCGAAGCGTTCACGCATAAAGGCGCGTGCGAGATCCTCAGGCGTCTCGAACTGCACATCGCCCTCCGCTTCGTTCTCCAGATAAGATGTCCACGAGTTGCGCTCATCTTCCAAACTTTGTTTCCTCATTTCTGCCTCATTCAACTGTCTCTGTAGATCGTCCATCAGACGCAGCTTGGTTTGAAGCGTCCTCTTCTCTTCCTCTACAACCTCGATGGCCTTGCGCTGCTTGCGATGCTGCTTAAGCTCCGCACTCTGCTCTCGGGTAAGCGCCTCTAGCTTCTTGATGTGTGCTACCTGCTCAGAGAGCTCTTTTTTTATGACTGCTATTGTCTCCACGTCGCCAGTAACAGCTTTCAGCCGTAGGACTTCGGCTTCAAGATCCCCCACCTCTTCCTCCTTCTGTACGAGCTTCCTTTGCGCTGTCTGCATCGCGTTGACTTTGGCCTCTGAATCCGCCTGTATGTCATCCACTGAGTCCTTCAACGATTTGTACTCGGCCTGCAAGGTTTTGTATTGGTGCTCGTTCCGCCTCTGTGATGACGCCAGCTCCTCCTTCAGCTCATCCGCATCTTCCTGCAACTGCTGAGCCTTGTCCTGCGACGTTCTCAGCCGCCGCTGCATGTCCTGTCGCTCATTCTCGCCCCGTGTCTGCACCTCTGATATCTCCCGTTGTAGCGCTTCATACTTCTTTGTTATGAGGTTGTTGGCCGACTCCGCTTGTTGCGCCTTTCGATAATCCGTGTCTGCTCGAGTCGCCAGCTCACGTTTCTCCGTCTCATGCTCTAGCTTCAGCTTCTCATGCTCCTGCTTCGCCGTCTCGAGCTCATATCGGAGCGTGTTGACCTGCGCGCGGAGGTCCTCGTTGACCGTGTCGGCAGACACGACGGTCTGGGGCGCATTCTGCGAGGTCCGAAAGGTGGTCTTGAAGGTTTCGCGCAACGGTTCGCGGGACCGGTGCGGAGATTCTGGTTCACCCGTGAAGAGGTTGAAGCTCGGCTGGTTTGCTTTTCTTGAAGCCATTGTTCGGTTCGCGGTTGGGCGTTGGTCGTTCGTGGGGAAGTCGAGGTTGCACCCTGGTTGCGCACAGTATACGTAGAGTGCCTGCGAAGGTAATGTTAGGCCATTTCGTAGGCGAGCGAGTTATTTCGTGAATGGCGCATTGTGGTGGCAGGTCGCCCTGGTGCCGTTCGATTGTTTTGGGGCACGGACGCCTTCATCAAGGAAAGCTAGCGCGCATGAGGAACAGCTCGAGTGCTTGAACGTCGCGGTCGCACGTGCTCCGACCTTTCACTCCTCATCCACTTCAAGCAGGTAGACATGTCTCTTATGCCAGGCTACTGAAATTCGCGCCCGTACTCTCAGATGGCTACTATATCGTGTGTACTGCCGTCGCCTGCAGCCTTGAGCGATCTATACCCTGTGTCGGCTCGAGGACAGCACTTGCTGGGCTGATGGTCAACGCGATTACCATCACTCATGCTTTAGATGCCGCTGCGAAAGGCACAAAGACCTGGCGTTGAGAAACGGTGGTCAGAGACCACGGGCATGTATACCACCGCCGTTGTGGCTGAGTTCTCCTCTGCGATCCTCGGCTTTTGGAACTACGTCAGTCAACCGTGACCGATGGCGGTGAGAAGATTGGCATTTAGATCTGAAGATGGAGATGCTCGAAGGCATGCATGGGCGCGTATGGACAACAAGCGAGAAGTCTTTTCGTCCTGCCTTGATCACGGGCGATCCTGGGGGAACTCGATGTGGTTGCAGGTGCTCTTTCTTCCTTTGCCTCATTCTTGCTATTTTCGGCAAGCGACGGAGAAATGTGCACACTCGCATCACGTACCTCGCATCGCCTCATCTCTCGCTCATCTCTCGCTCCTATCCGTCCCCCCTCCGCTCCGCTGCATCGTTCCTTCTGTCATCTTGACAGCATCTATCCCACGCAATGCTCGCTCTCGTCTTGCTCTGCTGGCTCCGCCTGCTGTTTACTGCAGTGGCGCAGGATAATGAGGCCGTCGATCACGCCGAACCGAGCAATTGCTTAGGGTCAGTCCAGCGGGTCTTGAATCCCTCAGCAGTGCTCTAACAGATCCAGGGGCTCGGTATACTTCAGCGCCCACCCTGTCGATGGCCTCCTGTATCAGAATCCGGATCTCTTCCACGATTTATATGTCTACAAGTGCGTCACTACCGTTGTATTCACCGTTGGCGATCGTGGCGTCGGAGGCAACTTCTCGGAATCTCTGGAACGCGGGCTAGAGGCAGCATACGCGCACATGGTTGGAGTTCCTGCAAACAAGACAGCGTGCACATCGGAGGTATGAACCGCGTCACAAGAGCTACTGATAGCCCTCTGGAAGAGTTTCACTGACTCTTTCCCTCCATGTCTAGACCTGGGCCGAATCAAATGTCCAATTCAACCACAACAGCGTCACACTGCGCTTCCTCAAAAATGTTCCAAGTGTTCAGGTCATCTATCTGCGACTTCCCGACGGAGGATCAGATGGTACAGGGTACGAGACGACTCACGGAGAGTCACTGAGGAAGCTTTACAACAAGGAGGTTGAGTCCATCACGACGATGGACGGATCTACCTCTTATACGCTGAAAACGCTGAAGGACCTGATCGCTACTGTACTGAGGCAGAAGACCCCACACAGCATTCGAGTGCTCGACTTCACGAAGTCCATACCGGAAGTTGGGGAGCACGATGGAGAGCATGCTGATCACGTCGTTTCGGCAAGGATCGTCGTTGATGTTGTTCAGCAGGGCAATTTTGAGGGCAAATTGCTTGGGTAAGTCCTTTGTCCCATTTGCAGACTTCTGCTGATTGGCAAAGTTATGCTGCAAGTTTCATGCGCAAGCTCGATGCCACCCTGAACGAAACCAGCCCAGACTTTGCTATCAAAACCGACGCGTTCTTCCAGTATGCGAAGTACGATGAGCAAATGGTGAGTGACAACTGTTCGGTCCTCTTGGAGCAATGCTTACACAAAGACAGTGTCAATCCCACGACGGATGCTTCAATCGAAACCCGCAAACAAGCTCTGAAGACGTACCCGATGATGTCAAGTATGTCACAACTTGGCTCAACCGGGAGTACTACGTTTCCTGACGAGCCGTACATCGGATGTCTTTCTATTCACTCGCCAAAAATAGGAACCAGGAGCGGTCGTTATTGTAATACCACATATAAGGCGGTCAACGACCACGAGCAGTATTTACGAAAAGCCTCTGTAACGTTAATCGGATTACTTGAAAGATAAGTATTGATCATAGGTATGTAGAGCTGATATGTAATTTCTGCTTTTCGTAAAGACTATTTGATATGCTTGTGCTCGATGGGCTAACTTCGCTGGTGGATAGCTATGCACGTGGAGTCGTAGGCAATCAAGTGCTGGTCTGTATTCATTTGCTAAGGCCAGCAAATCCGAGCGTCCGACATTCACAACACGTTTACTATCCCCTGTCGTTCCAATCCGATGTCCCCAGAGCCGACTTTCTTACTCAACCTTTTCTTGTTTCGCCCCGTTTGGTCCCTCCTGTTCCTGGTCCTTCTCAGAACCACCAGGGTTACCATCTCGAACCCTGTCGGGGGCCATGGCTGGCAGCACGCCCGTTGCGATCGCATCAAAGTCGCTTGGTGCGCATGTCGCCAGCGATCCGTATGGTCCTGTGCCGTCCTCTTCTTTGGCGCTCAATTTGTTGGCTTTAGCTTCAGCCCAAGCCAAAGCTTCGCCCACAGCCATCTTCACTCCCTGCGCGACATTTTCAGCCACTTGGGTTGCGGAGGCTGTCGCATGCGGCATCACACCTTGGTCGTTATTCTTCGCTGAAGGGGAAGCCTGCATAATCGTGAGCTTTGTTTCATTCCGCTTCCTTTCATACGGTACTCACCGCGACGCTTTCCGTGAAGCGCGGCGCTGTCTCCTCGACATTGCGCTCGCCGTTCTGTCGCGAATCGTTCTCCGGTTGCGGCGTCATTTGAGGTCTTGAAGTCGATTTGGGTACTCAGCTGGTATTCTCCACTGGAGCTCTGACGCAAGATGTTTGTCTGTGAGGGAGAGGGAGCGCGTCATTGTGTAAACAAACAGTTCCGACAAGGGGAAACCACAACCAGCTCGCTACCGAGAATAGCAACTCCACAGATTGGGGTAAAGAACGCATCGCAAAAGCAAGACATATAGAGGGTCCTGTGTAAAACATTGCGTACTGAAATACTCTTCTGGATGCGCTTAATCGACTCTGTACCCCGACCTTCGGTTTGTGCCTGATGCAAGGATCCGCAGATGCTCTGCAGTATTTACTGCTTTTCACCGTTGTTTTTAGGTTTATTTCCGAAGTGGCTAAACTTTCTTCTTTCCTGAAGTGCTCTCCATTACCAAGTGGAAGGAGGTTTTTCTATCGAGCAGCTCATCGTAATTCCGTTTTGAGACCATACGGATAGCAGATGCCTTTCCGAGTAAGCGCTTCTCATATGTGAGCGAGTACCACCAGTTTGATATTAAGTATCCTCATGCCTGGGTTTGCTGACAAGAATAGTGGGCAGCGCGCTGCACTCCACATATCAGCAATCAATTGTTATTACTGACCCACTCACAGGAATAGGTCAGCGCATATGCCCGATCAATCGTCTTGCCGCTGGAGGCGACGGTTCGCATATTGCGAGATCTGCCGGCTCAGGAACAGCAACACTTCGTCACACCTATCCCTGGACTATCGTTCGAGAACGCGCACGATACAAGACATACAAGAAAGGAGGATGGGAATGACTCGGTCTCTCCCACACGTGACCGTACTTCATAGTGAGTACGACAGCTCCAACCGCTTCGTCTTCGCTGATACGCTGTTAGGGTCCTCTAAAGGACCTGAGTCTCTGCGGGCTAGCCCGGCCATCGCATCGATAATAGCAGGAAGCTTGACACCTACTCCATTTCCGCATCTCAATCTTCGAGGTTTAAGGCCGATAGGCTTGCTGACGCAATATAGACGTATCGTGGAGTTGCGTGATGTGAGGGATTAACATCAATAACGATGAAAGCCACCCTTGCTACCAAGGCGTGTGAAGGGGAATGCCGCTTGATTCGTGAACGGGTCGTGATAGGTGCACCGTTCTCTTCTAGAAGCCATGCACACCCCCGGCGGACGACAACGGCAGCTTTTAATCAAAGCGATCGACGACACTGGATCACTCACCCGGGCAAAAGTACACGTCACCTGACCCCCCGAAGCTTGGAAGGGGCGCGCAACGTGACCGATCCACGTTCCCGGTTCTTGGGGGACCTCGAGGGGTCGCCTCCAGCTCTGCTCGAAAGTTGCCACCGGCTTTCCCGGACACGAGCTGACGACAGAAGCTCAATTCTTGCGCTCTCGAAAGGAAGGGTAAGCGGGGAGGGACGAACAAGTCACAATGACTTACCGGCGATGGTGCCTGTCCTCGTGCTACAATTGCTGGCTGCACTCCACAGTTTCCAGAAGTCTTCCATGGCTAGGGCCGACCCTTGCCGCATGCGTTTGGGCAGCAGTTTGAGGCGGCTTGCAGCATGGAAACCCTGCTCGACCTCTAATATCTCGTGGACGGGACTGAAGGTACTTTACAGAACTTGGCAGCAATTTGCAAGTAGTGTCGCTGGACGTCGACACCTGGAAACCGACTGGTGGACATGCTGCAGGTCCATCGTACTATTTCCCTGATCGCATAATACCCTTACGTCCCTAGCAGATGACCTGCGCGGTGTAAGAGTTCGGTCGGTGTGTGCTTCTGATTAGCCTGTATACAGGCGAGTCGAAGACGCAACCTGCTTGAGACGACCTCACCTCAGGCTTTTCTCTTCGTACGGTGAGCGAGTCGCCATGCGGTGGCTTGAGCTTTGCGTTCACTGTAGGCTGTGTCAGCGCTCGAGACATGCACGACCCTTACGGCCCATCTGCATGTTGAAGACGCCGCCAAGTGGTCCCCGTTTGCTGCTTCGATACGTACCGTACGGTACGTGGGTACGTGGGATTAGAGCAATTTAACCTCGCGGTAAGGTTAGAGTCATGATCCTGGCCGATCCGCCGGTCACCCCTGGCCCCTGCAAATCAGACGCCATATTCGATCTGAGCGGATTGTGGAGTGCCGCAAACTCATCCCCGCACTCGCATTCGCCCATCAGAGGTGTGGAGAGACTAGCAAGGCAGGGCGTGATCGATATATACGGTGCGGCTGCCGTCTCTTTCCTGCCGGTTTTTGAACAGCGAAATCTCATAGCATTGTTCAACCGCGCGTCTTGCTCTCTATCGTCTTCATCAAACGCGCTCTTGTCCTCTTCAACATCTTGGTCGCACACGCCGCAGGCGTCCTTGGATGTGCAGTTTCCGTTCTCCCGTCCACCAATCATGGCGTGCGTCACACCGTCTCCAGACGTTAGTCCCGTGTCAGCGGCAACGACCAATGGACATTTCCCGCGGGACTCGTTTTGCCTCAATATCTCCACTCTCCCGGACGCAGGCAACTTCATGCTCAAGTCTGCCCTTAAGTCTCCTCATCTGCTAGAGTCGCCAAATGGCTTCAGCCCCACCTCTGGCTTTATGACTGGAAGCTTCAAGAAACGGCCCCGCAACATGTCTCAATCATCCGGTACCGACCGTGAGATGTCCAGCGATCCAACGCATCCACAAAACGGCGCTCCACCCACCAGCAACGGCAGCGAGCCGCGATCGTCCAACAAGAAACGTCCCAGCACAGATACCATAGACTACCCGCGCCGGCGCGCAACAATTGCGGTACGGCACATTCCTCCTGTTGTGATTGCTTTATGATGAGACTAATGTAGCAACAGTGCGAGATATGCCGGTCGAGGAAATCTCGCTGCGATGGAACGAGACCAAAGTGCCGACTGTGCACAGAGCTCAACGCGGAGTGCATCTACCGGGAGCCGGGTATCAAGCTTGACGCAGGCGACAAGCTGATTCTCGAGCACCTAAACCGCATCGAAGGCCTCTTACAGTCGAACCTCACGAACGGGTTCAGTCTGTCGACGCATTCACCGGCCGCGAGTAATTCCACGAGTGATGACTTCCTGGCTCGATCCACCGGGAATTTGGCTGCTTTGGGCATGGCTCAGCCTATCAACGGAATCGGCACTTGGGCAAGCACCTCGTCGAACATCTCGACCATGCCAAAAACGCATACAACGGCAGCTTTGAACTTGCTCCTGTCGCCGATGATACGCGAGCTAGTATCCCGCCCGTATGATCCCAAAATCCTTCTCCAGCTCGAGATGAACCGCGAGTCCATTTGCCTCGGCACTTCCTTGGGCGTAGATCTGTCCAACACGGGTGCTTACGTCCAGGCTTTCTTCGATCGAGTCAACGTGTTCTACGCTTGCCTGAACCCGTACACATGGACGAGTTACTACCAGACTGCGCTTTCTCGTGGTTTCCGAGAGGGAGCCGAAAGTTGCATCGTCCTTCTTGTTCTCGCGCTAGGACATGCTGGAAGCATGGGAAGCATTTCGCAACAGGCACCCGACAAGGACCCTCCCGGGTTGGCATATTTCGCTGCGGCGTGGTCTCTGCTACCGAGCTTGATGACCAAGAACAACATGTTGGCTGCACAATGCCAGATTCTAGCAGCGGCATATCTGGTATATCTGGTTCGCCCGGTGGAGGCATGGAATGTGTTGTCAGGTGCTAGCATGAAGCTGCAGCTTCTTCTAAGCGCTCCAGGCAGAGTATCTCCAGCAGAGGAAGAACTGAGCAAGAGGGTATACTGGAACGCTCTGATGATTGAGAGGTGAGCCATCTCAAAGCAGGTACACTGGACAATTGCTAACCATGATGGTGCTGTAGCGACCTCCTAGCCGAGCTAGACCTCCCGCATTCAGGTATCGAGCAGTTCGAAGACACCTTCACGTTACCTACAGGCTTCGAAGACATCGGAACAGAGCCCGTTGGTCGGGATGAACTCTGGTACTTCCTCGCAGAGATTGCTCTCCGAAGACTTCTCAACAGAGTGAGCTCTATGCTCTACCAAAGAACATCGACTTTCTCCAAGTCGCCTTCGGTAACATCGGTAACGCAGCTGGACCCTCTAGTCCTGGAGTTGGACTACCAGCTCAATCAGTGGTATGCTGGACTTCCACCGGCCATGCAGTTCCCACTCGATAGAGTACCACTGCAGAACCCGGTGCAGACTGTATTGAGACTGCGGTACTTTGCATGCCGTACCATCATCTTCCGACCTTACATTCTCCTCGTCCTACAAGACGAGAGCTTGGCCATGGACTCGGGTGTACAAGAGAATTGCCACAAGTGCCTAGAGGCCTGTATTCGCCAGCTGGAGTATATCACCGCTCACCATGCCGGCCACCTTCCCTATCTATTCCAGGGTGCGCTTTCGTAAGTTTCCAACCTCTCCTACTCATAAAACCCTTTCTTACACTATTCAGAATCATCTCGCAAACCTTACTTGTCATGGGCGCAACCATGTGCCCATCACTATCCGCGCTACTTCCACCTCCCGCAACCATGGACGACATCATCAACAATGTGATTCACGAGATGGAACGTCTTGCACACCTTGCTCCGAGTCTGAGACTATCAGCCGAGCTCATTCAGGAAGCTGAAAGCAAGCGACAGATGTGGCTTCGCACGGCCGGACTCAAGTTTGAGAACTGAGCAAAGGCGACTAAACTGAAGGAGACAGAATTGATCACCTTCGATTTTCTGGAAACCCGCACTCTAGCATGCCGTCCAGACTGATGTCACTGTTTGGGCGCATGATGAGTGGCGACGTCCACAGTTGGCTTCGCAAGAATTGCCCCAAATCGCCCTCTGTCGCCCCATTGTTGGCATCGAACCTACTGGACTACGGCGGAGCAATCTATCACGAACCCACATCCCGCGATGTCGCGAGACCTACAGAGATACCATCGAAAGGAATGTCCAGTGGCGAGGTAATGCTATAGACACCTAGTCTATAGCAGGACATTACCCCACGGAGACACCGACGTCTGAGATTACAGTGGACACTACTGCTTCGCTCTGCAGCCGAACGGCAGCTCAAGTGGGCTCACCGCATCTTTGGAGTTTCCGCTTCGTGGGGATTAGTCGACTCGACAAGGCGCTACGTGTCTTACAGACCGGCTATATATGCAGGGGTGCATACACCCCTCCTTCGATACGTCTTCCATCGGCCTTCCATTGGGTTCACAGCAGGAGGCGGAGATTACATGGCTGCAGAAGGGAAGCACAGAACGAGTGGCCAGGGTCGTAGCGCGTACATACCGTTCGAGCCCCCGGAAGCCGTTCTCCATAAGGGTATCTCGCAGGTGGATTTTTCTACATTACTATCGGGCTCGCATGAATGACGAGTCCATGATGGTACTCGAGGGCATTTTGCATCATGTGCGTAGCTGTTGATATACCTCGGGGCGAAAGAACGGGTGACTTCGGCATCTTGCGGTGAGATTACGCGAGAGGGTTGGAAGATTGGTACCGACGCGAGTCTTGTTACACGTGGGGAATAGGGAAGATGATCAACTAGTTGGACTTGTCCTTGTAGCGACCTTGTAATCATAGTAGTTCGAAAGCAATGAACCATCGTATCTCCAGCGCTGTCCTCACTCTCGCCCAGAAATCCCAACTTTCGAGCCAAACACCTCTCCCACCTCGCCCACGCACCACTCCCAAACCAACCACCTCAATCTACCCTTAATCAAGAAATCAACAGGGGCCGCACCCCATGGAACAAGGATCAAGGGCCTAATTGCCGCTTACGTCTACCACCTGCACGGGCTGCACCCCCCACTACAATAGAACAAAGCTGCAGGTTGTGCGAACGATATTTATCCTACAACCGGGGTCGGCTGGCCTTCTCGAAAAGCGGAAGAAGGTTCGCGCGCATGCAGGGTAGGTGGTAGGGGTGTGAGGTTTGGGCGGAGGATTGGGGTGCCGCTGGTCCGAAGTCAAGTGTGGCTTGTGGGCTGCTGATGTGATGGACGGGAGAGCTATGGAAGGGAGGGAGATGATGATGCTGCAGATGGCGATGCTGAGTGATTGCTGTGTGCGTGTGGGAGGACTGCATGGTGGAGATTTGGGGGGAGTGTTGAATGCGGTTCCCGTGCCGACTGGCCTCGCGCATGCTCCTCTCTCCGAATCTGCGACAGATCATCGGAGAGGTACCTCGCCGTTTGGTTTGCGCTGCACCAATGCCCCGCTTTCTGCACACACACACGCGAGGAGGCCGCAAGACGCCGCAAGACGCCGCAAGAGCACATTCGGTAGTTTCGCGTGGTGCCCAAGGTAGCCAATGGTATTTTTCCGCTCTCGACAATGGCAACGAAGCGAAGCGGTGAGGTCTATGCACGCGATTAGCTTCTCGAGCTTCACCCACCGGCTTATAGCGCGCGCCTGTGTATGGTTGCTGACTGTGCCACAGCGTCCCTTTGACTGCACGATTTGTGGAACATTACAGCGCCCAATTCGGCTCGGTACACACAGTCCTCACGCTATCGTGCGGCATCAATAGAGGGATTTGGGGTTGGTCAGGCAAAGTAAGATGTGATAAGCTGGGGACGGCACGACGTTGAAGCACGCCAGGGATTACCCTCGCATTTGCTTACCATGCAGCCTCTAGCCTCCCGCCTTCTAGAAGCTTTCTGCTTTTTTCCACCAACGCGAATCGCACACTACCCGTCCTAGCGTTGCAAGCCACGATTCAGGTCGACTGCAGCCTGTCACACCGTGGATATCTTACATTTCTCGTATACGCTGATGTGGCTGGAAAGCCACTCCAACGTGCTTTCATTCCTGCACATCGATATCGTGAATCCACACGCCGAGGAAGGCACCCGTTGCTGGGGAGCTAGTTTGAGAAAGGCGTGTGATCTCGTATTTTTCCGCGTCGCGGCGTGGTGATTGGCGATGGCGCGGCTCGGTCGGCCATATCACAGCCTAATATTGGTGGTCATGCATGTACCTCCCTCCGTAGCGTCCCTCCACACACATCACCTAGAACTAGACCAAGTCGCGCCAGCTCAGCGAACACGACAACCCACACCATCCACTCCCCCCTTTCCGTGGCTACCTGCATGCTCCGACCTCGATCTTGGGTCCGTTTTCCATTACCACTTCCAATCCCACATTTCCACATGGGCCGCAGCTTGTCGAGAATACCGGGTGAAAGACGCACCCTTCGAAATGAAATCGGAGGTTATTTACCTGGATGAGACAGCACCGGCCGCCGCTAGCATGCCGTCGATATTGGCTTCGCGGCGTCATCAGCCCTAGCAATCCTGGTCTCGTCTTACCACCTTCTGATTGCTTCGACTGGTTTTCTAGAAGGTTGGGTAGGGCGTGGTGATAGTGGCGTAGCGAGCAGTTGTATAGCCGGCTTGTGGTGTGGTATATACCTATGCTGGGGTGTGGTGCAACGGCCGCCAACGCACGAGTGTCCTTCTGGAAGGTCAGTGATCGTAAGCGAGATTGTAATATCGTGCGAGCAGGGAGTGCAAGATGGCGGATTCGCAACTTTCGACGCTTTGCTGTGGCCTCATCTGGAGATTGACACAATCTGATGTGCTTTGTCGATCAGGTCTTCGAGCGCAAATCAACTGGTAGCGTCGACCGACGCTTCAGGCTAGCATGTGCGTGCTGCTGTAGATGACCACGAGGACTTTGGGGATGCCTCGCTCCTCTTGATGATAAGTGGCAATGCACGTAGACCAGTTGTTGTGGCAGTGGGAAATTGGATTAAGCAACCATCACTATTTTCACTAAGTTCTGGATTGAGAGTGTTTGGCTGTGGGCGTTGGCCACTTCCAGTATGAGCAATCGACCTGGTTGACGGTACTGAAGAAGTGCTCCCAAAGGAAGCATCTCGGTGACCCCTACACGTCATGTTCCTGCATGTTTATCCCCGGGTCTACATCACACTCTACTCCACGCTATCACAGCACCGAGTAACCCAATTATCAACCCACTCTACCATCGGTCACCGACGTAGCATGTCCATCACGTATCCGTACATGCCAGCCAGAACCTATATTAACACTGCGTTCGCGTGACGTCCTCACCAGGTACCGCGATAGATGTGCAGTGACACTCGCACCTCGCATGCGGACATGCTACTCGAACGGGCAAAAGATTGCGGATCGTGGGGTAGGGCACTGACGATCTAGCGGGGAGTGATATTGCGGAGGCGAAGATGACCGGGCAATGAAGGTCTTTGCAAATTGTATACGAGACCCTGCAGGGCCATAGCCCAACTCATCATTCAGGCCAGGACAAAGTTACTGGCTATGCAGCATGCCAACCTGGGATTACGACGTTCATCTCTTGAACTGGGAAACGACCTTCCGTCTCTTGTCAAAAGCGTCACCCGCCGATCCACCACCCCTAGGCCCATCATCCGCAGGCCTCTTCCGGCTCTTCTGCAGCGATCCATGCGACCCGCTTTTCTTCTGCGTCAACCGCTCAATACGCCCCAAACCAGCGTCCAACCCACGCCACTCCTCTCCACCAAAGCCACCGCGGCCTTGCCCTTTCTTGCGCATCTCTTTCTTGCTCTGTGGCGCCAGTCGTGTGAAGTTGGATTCTTCGTATTCCCTCCTCTCTACCTCCTCCTTGCGGTCTCGCTCGGACTTCATGCGGCGGCCACCGTCTGCGATGGTGCTTCCGATGCTGGGCTGGGCGATTGGAGCAGTCGATAGTTCTGTGGCTACGAACTCGTCCAGCGTTGCTGATTTGTTGGGTCTTCGTGATTGACGTTGTTCTTTGCTTTCTGTTGTTGGCATGGAGACTGGCGTGATCTTTGGAGGTCGGTAAATGCCGTCCTGGGAAGCTGAGGATGCCTTTTCCCTGGTGTCGGGTCTTGAACGACTGATTGCCGACGCTCTGGGGCCGTATGAAACGCCGGTCTCGTCGTCCCCATCTGGGTCCGCATCGCTCGCATCGGAGCCTGATTCCGCCTGTGCCTTGCTTTTCCTGACCTGCAGCTGTTTCGCGGCTTGCGTGGACTTTCGTGCAGCATCATCGGAAGATCGCACAATCTTGTCGATCTGATATTTGAGACGGTTCTCCAGTGGTCGGACGCCCTTCTCCAAATATACGCGCAGCTCCACCAACTTTTTCACAACTTCGTCCTGGGGATGCAATGTTTCATTGTCGCTGCCATGTTTCCCAGATCGTGATCGCAGCTTCAAGAGAATGAGGAAGACCAGGTTTTGCAAGTACGAAAGCAGAAGTTCATTCTTTACATCCAATAGCGATATCCCATCTTTTGGGGGAAGAATGTCGTCCTTTGGTAGGGCTTCTGCCGCAGATTGAATCGAAGTGGTGAGTGTAGTGAGCAGCGACTCGAGTGAGTTATCAACTGCCATTGTTACGGTGTTCCTCGAACGGATCGAGTGTTGGCGTTGCTGTTGGCTGTCGCAAAGATGTTGAAAAAGATTTGTTCGGGCCGCGATATTCTCCGCGTCACGCCAAGCTTTAGCGGAGCTGTCTCACGCTAGCCCCATCGAGCTACCTCGGCATCTTTGTGCTTGCAACAACCAGACGGCTCCGCTCGAGTCGTCACTTTTACAAAAGAGGGGAAAGGCACGTACTTTCGTTAGACTCATCAACACCATACCATCGAAGGATAATCTAGCGCGTCGTTCAATACTTTGAATCCTCAAAAACGACTGTTTGAAGAGTTACCAGCGACAATATGTCCTCCACAAGGCACCCCCTACTCCTCACTGCGGCCGTCGCGCATGGCATTCTCAGCCTAGCACACACTGTAACGATACCCTGTACTTATGTCTAAAGCATCTCATTAACAACAATGCAGGCAAAGGGCTTTGAGCAATTCACGCATCCCACGCTGAACCAGCTTCCCGCTGCCCTGAAAGGCGCGGTGAAGGCGGGATGGTACGAGGGCAGTGTGTTCTTCGCCATTGTTGGTGAGATATTCCCCATCTATGAATATCACGAGTTCTACTCATCAGTAAAAGGTATTCTCAACTACAAGTGGAGCCAAACCGGACTCCTCGACATCGCTGATAAGAGCATGGCCGGACTTCTGACGACACTGCTCTTGGGAGCTGGCACCAGTTACTACCGCTCTGGTGACAAGCCCACGGCTATCATCTTGAGTCTTGTTGGCATCATTCAAGCTCTTGGTGCGAGGAATGCGGCCTTGTAAGAGCCTGGCTCCCGAGCGGAGGATGCGGTTGCCGTGAGCTATGTTCACTGTGCAAATATCGTTCTCAGAATCTGGAATGAAATCCCCGTAAATTGAATTGTACCATACAAACAGACATTGAAACTGTTGACCGTTGCTGTCTCAGTGAGTCATTTGAGCCGGGTCTAGGTCCAGACACAACAAGCCCTGCGTTGATCGTTACGAAAGCTTCCACAGTTTCTCATACCACCAGCCTGAGTGATTACACATTGCACGTCCACCATGCCATCGAATTTGTCACCTTCACCGTATATCCACGTATCATAGTCCCATCCTCCCCTACTCTCCATCCTTGCAAGTCTTGCTCACAGTGACCTTGACCTCTCTGTCGACAGAGCTGAGAAGCCTTTGTAGACGTGCAATGTAATAGTCCTCGATCGTCTTGCTGGGGTCGACATTGTACTCGTCCAGAGCCAACTGCTCCAATTGCTTCACTGCCCGGTTGGCTCCATCCTCAACCTCTTCGGCCCAGGTGCTCTTCTCGGTAACTCCGCTAGCAGCACCGTCGCTTTTGGCGCTTTTGATCGAGTTCTCGCGGCTGTGCAGACCGACGTGGCCGGCTGTAAGAAGGGTGGAGGTAGATCCTTTCTTGTTAGGATCGGTGACTGGAAGATCGTCGCTCGTGAAATTGAGGTACTCCTCGATGCGGGGATTGTTGCTCGGAGAACCAAGAACAATTGGAATCTCAGGAGCTTTCACAGGACAAGGAGATCGCATCATACCGTTCAAAGCCTCGCGATAGTCGACTCCTTCATCCTCCTCCTCCTCGTCGTCCTCTTCAATGGATGCTACGACTGATCGATTGCTGGAAGTGACGTCTGTGTCCTTGCGGGGTGACACGCGCTCCTCCAGCTTCAGCTGAGCTAAGCGGTCACCGATGGCGCTCAGACCACGACCGCGCGTAGCTCTGTAGACCGAAGGCGCAGGCGAGAAAGGCTCTGGGGTGTTGATCGGGGGACTCGGGTACATGGCGGCATCGGCACTCTCGTTCAGGTCTTCCTCGACAGTACCAAGGATTCTGCCCACCGCGTTCAGATCCGTGTACGGAGGAACGTCGACACCAACCGAGGCCTCTGTGCGCGGGGTGGCATTTGGCGGAGTCGGCACGCCCGAAGTGGAACACACGGAGGTGACCTTGGTGGCCATTTTGGTGTTGTAGGTGTTGCAGGTGGGTGCTGCAGGTGAGTAGTATAGTGTGGGCAAAGCGCGCGATTTAGGATACTCGTTTTGGGCGGTCCGCGATCCGTAGCTTGCGGACAGGCACGGGAGTACCGTATTTGCTGGTTGCGTGGCTGTGGGGTGGAGAGTTTGGTGGGAGCGCGTGACGTTATACACACGCAGTCGCGCTGTGACGGTCAAAGCCACGAGAAGGCGAGCGCTAGCCCTTGAGCGTGGAGAAAGTTGCTGAGAGTTGAATCGTCTGTGACGGAAAGCAAACGATTCCAGTTCAACGTACCGCGCGGTGAAGAGGGGAACAGTGACAGCCCCACGGTTGTCCCTCCCCTCTTGGTCACCGCACGGGGCAGTTGTCCGTCACGATGCTCATGGTCCCGCACTGTTCTCGTCAGCGCCTCCTGTGGACGTTGCGCGTCGCTGGCGTATGAAGTCAAGCTCTCCAGAAGGCGTTCTGAACACGGAGGTGCTGGACGGCAAGTCATGCAGCGCGACAGGTTCCGATGCCGCAGCAGCTTCGGGACCACGGTTCCTCGAGCAAGTCGGAGACAGGACACCGGTCCCATCAGATTCCCCTTTCTTTCGTCCGAGCCTCTTCTGCGCCCACGGCAGGAGATTGTAATACCCTCCGCAAGCGAAGACTCCGATCCAGAGGATGAGCTCGGTACCGTAGATGACAAGACCCAAAACATCAAGGTCTCGCTGGAACACGACGGAGACTAGAGAGAACACGTCCCCAGCCGCATCGATGCCAACGAAGAGAAAAGAAATTCCGCGGACGGTGCGATGGATGTATATGTCCCAGTAGTGTCTGAGAACGCCGGCTGCAAGCAAGGCTGCCGACAAGGCGGCCATGAGGGTAAGGGGCCATTGGAGGTGCTTCTCTTGAGCTATACGTAGAGCAACGATGAGCGCGGCCTGGATGCCGCCCATAACGCAGGCCACGGGGACAACGACGGCGAGCGAGCGCAAGACGGACCAATGCTAGCCAATGTCAGCGTTCAATCTTTGTGTCAAGTAGGGATGAAAATGAACGGTACCTTCTCGTAGTAGTAGCACTGAATCCACGTCACCAAACTCAGGAAGGTCAACGCTTGAGGTTGGATCTGGAGCGCGACATTGTAGTCCATTACGATGTTGTAGACGCCGAGCGGTACGCCCGCCCATGCCCACAGCATCATCATGGTGGGCTGCAAGCCAGTGGCATTGTGTCGTCGCCAATTGATCACGATCTGCGGTATCAACTACTTCCTATCAGTCTGCCGCCAATTTCATGGTGGAAGGTACGACTGACCTGAACACTCCAGCACACCTAGCAAGGGTCAGCACCATCTTTTCATTCTCGGAATAGTTGAATTACAGCGCCCAACGTCCCAAGCACATTCGCTGCGACAGGAACATCCATCTTCACTATGACAGTTTGATGACGGATGGGACGAAGTCGGAGCTCAGGTTCCACACAGAAGAGATCGCGACCGGGATGTTGCGCCACTAGCTCTGCGCGAGCGACCGTGCTTCATGCATTTCAAAGCATCGAAATTCAATGTTCTTCCCACGTTCACGCTCTTTAGATTCCGCGCTTTTGAAGAAGAACGATGGCGCCGGGTCCGGTAGAACAGATTCAGAAGGAGCAGGCGGAGACGGAGGCGCCCAAGCCGCTGCCGAAAGGCGTGGTACTGGGCCCTGATGGCAAGCCGTAAGTAACTTCGCGATGCGCCTCGAGCTATCAGAGCTCTTGATCAACGTGAAATCCATTGCGTAGATGCTGATGAACGGCCTCTACAGCTGCCGCACCTGCTCCAACGTATCTTCCTGGCTCGCCATGACCAAAGGCACCCCCAAAGCCAAAACCGCCGCGCCACCCGTCCTCCCCTCCGACTGCCCGCCCGACGTCGACACCCTCGGTCGCTCCTCCTGGACACTGCTCCACTCCATAACCGCGCAATACCCCGAAAACCCCTCTCCCACCCTACAGTCCGAGACGCGCACCTTCATGAACATATTCGGGAAGCTGTACCCGTGCTGGCACTGCGCGACCGACTTCCAAGATTGGATGAAGAAAAGTGAGAATGCGCCACGGGTCAGCAGTAGGGATGAATTTGGACGGTGGATGTGCGAGGCGCATAACGCGGTCAATGTGAAGTTGGGGAAGAAGTCGTTTGATTGTAACAGGTGGGAGGAGAGGTGGCGGACGGGGTGGAAGGATGGGAGGTGTGATTGAGCTCTCAAGACGCTGGCATACGATTGTACGATACTTGTATATGAACGAGCAAGAGTCGCATAGCGAGGTTTTCCGCTCTGGTTGCACATTGGGCATTGGGTGGCGTATGGATATCATCTCAACTTTGTGAGAAGCAACCAATCAAGACTGTATCATATGGCGATATTCAGCATCACTGTTGCAGTCGCTCCCGTAACCGACGGCGGGTAGAGTGGCTCGCAAACGATTTCACCTGGTCACCGGGACTGGTCTGGCCTGAAGGTTTGTCCGAGATCTGTGGGTCACGGCATCAAATACAGCTGCCGTCATTCAACCGCTAACCCCTCACCTCAAGTCTGGATCACTCGCTACCGCACATAAGAGTTCTTCTGGCCTCATAAAAGGGCATGTGAACACCGCAAACTGTACGTGAGCGTGTATATACACCAGCATGGAGCGCCTTCTGCGCGAGCCGGCACAGTCCTGCCATCCATCAACATGGCCGAAATGGAAGTAACACCCACCACCTCACTCCACGTTATCTCCACCCACCATCCCATCACGAGCGACCACAAACCTCACTCGGATTTACCCTCTCCTTCTCCATCTCCCCCGCATCATCTCGCCTCCCTCGATCGTGACTCCGCCGTCGCTCTCGGCGTACTCCTCATCCTTATCCTCGTCGCTATCATTTGGGTAGCTCACACACGCATCAAGCACCGCCGAGCACGCCGCCATTTCGAACAACCAGCATCCAGTGAACCCAGGATGGGCATCCTGCAAACTCGCATCTTCCGTGTAGACAGGAAGGAATCCCAACAGCCGTCAGAAGCATGGCCGCGGCGGTTTACCGAAGAAGATACTTATGGGGATAGAAGGGCCTCCGTCGCTACGCTGCCGAGGTACGAATCACGGAGAATGAGTGCGATGAGGGGAATGAGCCAGGTGGAGAGGGATAGGAGGTGGTGGGGGAGTGTGGCCGCTCATGGGTCTACGGCCCGAGCTGATCGCGATGAAGAAGAGCTTCCCCCTCTACCACCATCACCAACACTATCTACACTATCGTACGACGACAGCGCTTTCCGTGCTACCTACCATTCAGCGTCCCGGGCATCAATCTACACTAATCCCCGCGAATGCTCTATCGTGGGACGCGACTGGATGCCGTTTCCACGAAGCCACGCGCATGGGCTCGAAAGACCGGACAGGATTGAGGGTTTTAGAGGGGTGTCCTGGGAGACAGAGGGCGTGGGAGGGGGCTTAAATGATGGGGCTTCGCCTTTGGTGAGGAGGAGCTCGGTGGTGGTTTGTCCTGGGGAGCCAGCTTCTGTATCGCAGGATTGGGCGGCGGGGAAGGTTTAGGATACTTATGGGGTTGCTGGGTTGAGGACGAGAGATGGAAGGGGCCTGGATGATGTGGGACGACAGCAGCCGAGAGGGAAGAGGAGGGAGAATTATTCCTCGAAGGCAGAGGTTTGATGAAGACGGAGTAAAAATTGAGGCGGAGGAGACATTGAGTGTGTAGGACGAATTACGTATAAGCCAAGTGCGGCGATAAGCCCATTCATTCTTATGAATATGTACACCATTTTTCCTGCCCTCAAAGTCGGCTCACAGAATCGGCCGTCGGCGACGACATGGTAGTTCCGATATTGGCTGATAGGTAAAGCAAGTCCGAATCTCGGAGCGTCGGCAGCGGTCCACCCTTATCATGGCGCTAATCCTACTCTACTCCAACTAACCTTTTCTCACCACAACATCCGAGTCTACCGCTACCACTCCTCTAAACATGACCGACTCACACATTGACCAAGACCACCTTCAAAGTATGCCATTTCGTAGTGCAGGTACCAATTGCATGTTTATGTGGTTCTCCCGAGATACACTAGAGCGCGAGCCAGGTAAACCCAAACCATGTAATTAAGAAGAACACAACCACGCACAAGATCCTCTCTCTACGAGAAGAAATAAACCACGCCCTGCTAGTCCACCTTGGCAACGATGTACGATTGCAAGGTTGCAGCAACATGACACTGATCCCGATTACCATTAGTCCAAGAGGCAACCGGCATGCAAGTATAAGAGCCGCAAGACCCAGAGCACCGGGTCCCTCCTCCACTTCTCCCATCCCATCGGTAACAGGTCCCAAGGCATCCATTATGTATCTCTTCAACCTCTCGACTGTCGCCCTGCTCGCCGCCACAGCAGCAGCCCACCTCACCGTCCCAAATGATGACCAGGACATGAGCGGCGTCGTCGTAAACGGCATCCCATACAGCACGCGTGTGAAATACATGCGCCTAGTACACCTCCCTGCTCCCTTTTTAACGTCCCACTCGTGATCCCCATGCTAACAACCGAAGGCCAACGAAGCCCTCTTCGAGCAGAGCGGCCCTTGTCCCTTCGCCGCCTACGGCACCATAGTAGTGAACCACACCGCGGACGAAGTCGTCTGCCGAGGCGCGAACTTCAGAACAGGTGATCCAACGTACGCCACGTCCCTCCTCCAAAGTGTCCAAAGACGAAATACTAAACATGGCATCAGCATCCACGGCGAGATCTCCGCCATCAATGCCTGCACGGCCGTCTTCGAAGCCCGCAACATGACGCCCACCGAGATCTTCGCCGCATGGGCCGACTTGTCAATCTGTACGTAGCCCAACGCTCCGCCCTCTCCCGTCCCAAATCCGTCTACTAACACCCTTCGCAGACACAAACGCAGAATCTTGCCCCATGTGCGCCTCGGCCATCCGCTGGTCCGGCTTCAAAGAGTACATCTACGGCACGACAATCCAGCACAACTACAACGCCGGCTGGGGCGTCATCACGCTATCCAGCTACGACGTGTTTCAGCAAACGCGGCAGCTGCCAGGCTATCAGACGGTGATGCTGGGCCAGATACTGACGAATGAGACGGATCCGTTGTTTAGTTGGCAGTACAATGAGAGTTATCCGTGTCCGAATGGGTGTGAGAAGAAGATGAGTGCAACGAGGGGGTATATGGGGTGTGTTGATCCGAGTGCTTAGGTTAGAATGTGTATAGATATTGTAGAGCCAGTATACTAGATTTGAGAAATGGGACATCATGACTGAATTTTGAAGGCTTGTTTCATTGTATAACCAAAGTGGGTGGCTCAATCCCTACCCCTACCGCTTGCACGATGCAAATGTATTCTGCTAATTCGAGAGATACCGTCTGGCATACGTCCATCAATCGAACGAGCTCAGACCAGCCAACTGCTCAGATGGCTCCTAATACGCGGTGATTTCCAAATCCTGCCGTCTAGCCAAGAAGCCCGAAGATGCCGTGAAGTTGTGCGCACTATCTTGCCGATGTCAAGCATTTACCGCATAATCTCCTGGTAGATGAGAACTGAACTAGATTAGCAGCATTCGACGTGATGCACTGGAAAACTTACGCTTGAGCTGCTCCTTGGTCAGGTTGTCCTTGTTCTTATCGAAATCGAAGAACTCCTCTGGAATCGGGTCTGCGGTCGGCTCATCATCCGGGTCATGGTACGGCTCAAGGTAGGGGTGTTTCAGAGCATCCTCGACGGTGATGCGCTTCACCGGGTTGAATGCAAGCAGGCGCTCCAACAGGTCCAGGGCAAGATCAGAGGTCTTGGGGAACATGGCCTTCCACGGGATCTTCTTCTTGAACGGGAGCGAGCGGATGTACTCTCGAGCGCGACGGGACTTGATGCCGTAGTAGTCCTCCATGGTCGGCGTGCCGAGCACATCGAGGATGAGGGTCAGCTGGTGGTGGTCTGCAGACTAGTTAGCAAAACTGGATTTCTCTGCACTGACAGTGCGCTTACAGTCCTTTCCGGGGAACAGAGGCTTTCCGCTCAGCATCTCAGCCAGAATGCAGCCCACACTCCAGACATCGATAGCCTTGGTGTACTCCTTGAATGTCAACATAATCTCCGGTGCTCGGTACCAACGGGTCGCCACATATTCGGTCATGAAGCCCGAGTTGTCCTCGGTCGACGCAGCTGATCGCGCAAGTCCAAAATCGCAGACCTTGAGATCGCAGTTGGCGTTGAGGAGCAGGTTGGAGGGCTTGAGATCGCGATGTAGGACATTTGCGGAGTGCATTGCCTTCAAGGCTCGCAGAGTCTGGTAGATGAAGTACTGGCAGTGGTCGTCGGAAAGCTCCTGTGTACGAATGACGCGGTGCATGTCCGTCTCCATGAGTTCCTGGGTGGTATTAGTGTGGTTCCTACACATGTGAGAAGGGGTGCGCACCTGAATCAGGTAGACTTCGGTGAAGGTCTCGTAGTTTCGAGGCTTCTGGATATCTAAGATGGAGATGATGTTCTCGTGGTTGAAGTACCGGAGGAGCTTCATCTCACGCAGAGTCCTCAGACAGAACATGGAATGGTCGAAGGGGGTGATCTTCTTGATAGCCACCTTCTGGCCCGAGGGCTTGTGCAGTGCAGAGCTGTCCAACGTTAGCCATCGGGACCGTTGACATGTACCGGAGAAGCTCACCAAACAACACCGTATGCGCCCTCTCCCACCACATCCTGGATATCGTACTGCTCGGACACGTTGAACGAGATCTTCCTAGAGCTTCCGCTCCCCGTGGGTTGGCGGGACATGGCAGCGGTCTGGAGGGTCGTATGCGCGGGTGCGCGTAGATGTGTTCAACTGGACTGCTCGGGTTGCGCGGCGGGGGGTGAGGTGGATCGGCGTTTGCGAGATTCTTGGAGGCAGCGACTCAAGTCTAGAGGGTTCTCGGCAGAGACCTGTGTCGATTGTCTGTCAGCGGGACAAGGACCCATGAATAGTGGCCATTGTTCTCAACGAGGAAGCGCTATCCCGCCATGCGTTCGCACTACAGCCACGGGGCGGTTGAACAAGGAGTGCACAAGCCCCACCCCGCGTGCGCGTCCAGGCCGCGGGAATGAACGAAGTGTGATAGTGCGCGGAAGAAATTTACATACCGGTCGATGATGCCCAGTGCTGTCGCAGTTGCTCGTGTTTCCTAATCCGCAGCCTTGTCAGCGGGGGTCGTTCAAATCGCGCGGATGCAAGCCGGACGCGGTTCGCGGGTCGCCGTGTTGTGCACGGAGTGGAGTGCGTAGAAGCTCACGACGAGTGCGAGGGAGGTGGACGACGGACGACGAGGGGCAGGACGGTCAGGGTCTGCTGTGCTGTGTGCCAAGTCAGCCCTGCCGATGCAATGCAGTGGCGGGACGACGGTGGAACTGGACAGGGCAACGGGGGGGGTGGTGGGGCGCTGTGTTGACGTGGCTACGTACAGCAATGCAGAGCGCGCTCAGGCTCCGAGGCTCAGCGAGCAAACGGGCGTTTCGAGGGCGAGGGAGTGAAAGGGCAGGCTCGCCGTCGCGTAGAGCGGTTAGGACGGGGTGCGACGGGGTCGTGGTGGTTGCTGTGGACGCCGATGGTGGGATGGCGGGGCTGATCTGATGCAGCTCGGACTGGAAGCGGCACGCAGGAACGAGACGGGGCGTGCAGACGCTGCTGCTGGACGACGTCGGAATGCTGGGAGGGGGAACGGAGGACGCAAGGACGCAGGGAGAGCCTCCGAGATCTAGAAGCGAGATATAGATACTGCCCCGGCCGCCGTCTCTCGCGGAGGCTGGAGTCGTCGCAGGCCCACACCGGACGCCTGCACAAGCTCCCACTCCAGGACCCTAGCCGCCGCCGCGGACTGTGCTCTGGCCAAGGGCACCCACCATCCGGCACTGATTGGCCTGGCCGCACTGCCTGTCTCACGCCGCCAGCGAGCTCCATCCCGAATCACTCCAGAGACGCTCCTGTGATTTCTGCCATGCACGTCTCGTCTCTCGTCAACACGTCGCGGCTGCGTCCTTCCTTCCTGGCTGTGTTTCGCCTAGCATCGCGCGACCCAACGGGGACGCCAAATCGCCCCTAGCGCGCACCTTGCACCACCACCACCACCACCACATGTGTTGACATACATGTCCAGCAACCACCACCTCCGTCCTCTTGCACGCCTCACCTGGTGGTCCAAACCGAGTCGCGCTGCTCTTCTTTCAGCACGACGCATTGGCTGGACAATGTACCTCCTCTTCTTACTCCTCCCCCTCATCACCTCCGCTTCCTGGCTCGGACCAGATCCTGGCCAAGCGAGGTAGGGCTCCATCTGAAACCTCCCACGAGAAGCACCCAAAAAAACCCATACCTTTCGGCATGCAGGGGCCGAGTTGCACCTGTTCCGAGCGTCTGATCCCAGTTGCGGGCCCTACTAGTCGGCTGAAGGACCATGCGGCAACGCATCGTCCCGAAGCAATTGCACCTCCCGCTTTGCATGCGGCGCTGTCATCTCTACGCTCATCGACGACCAACCATGACCCCCTCGGCGCTCCGACGCGCTGGCTGCTATAAATGCTTTGCCCCATGTCGGCTCTCGGACTCCGACCACGCACACCTCCTTGTCGTCTGTCTCGCTCGATGCGGTACGGAAAGATATGAGACCTTCTGGAAGCGTTTCATCAACCGCCAGCCGAGCGACATCCCACACCATCTGATCTGCATCGCCGCGAATAGCGTGAGCCCTGACTCTCTCCTCCTTTCTGAGGCAGCCAAATTCTCCAGCCTTAATACCCGTCTTAATGCTGGAACCGGCTATCACCATCTCTGACACCGCGCTGCGTTTGGCTTTCAGCACGCGCACGCTAACTTGTCTGCAACCTTCGCCTTCGCCGAAAGTCTATGTTATCGGGACCTAGAATACCCTGCCAAGGCATGATCATGGGTGGAACACAACCTTCGAAGCTTCTCCGCTAGTCCGCGTCGTTGTAGTCGTCGTCGGTAGTATATGACATGTTCGCCGGCAATCGTTGCAATGGCACCGGGCACTAAAGATCGCGTAACAAATCACCGACATATCCTCCAACCAAGCTCATGTCGTGGATTTGCGACCCGGACGTGTGGATTGGACGAGTAACCTGCACATGCAAGGTCCCGTAGCGGTGAGGCCTTCGTTCGGGCCTGTGGTTACGGACCTCTACTAGTCTCGTGTATGTCTGCGTATGCTTCTCACCCCATTTTACGTCGTACACACGGCTCTACCCCGCTGTTTTCTCGCCACAGAACGCTGTGCTACCTCGAGGCGGATGTGCTCCCATTGGTATATGCAAACAACTCATAGTAGCATCACCGGACACCACAGGACATGCCTATGCGCTGCCAACTGTTGCGGGAAGGTAAGACCTGGTTTTCGAGACACTGAGGCTTTACTTAGCAAACCGAACTTACTCTGCATACTCTTTGTGGAGCACGAAACGGATCAAGCATTTGCTCCGCAACATTCGGAAAGCTCATTATTCCTTGAAGACGCAACTTGTATGAAGGGTCATAATCATACAGGAGCGCAACAACTATGCTCGTTTCGACATATGCCGGCAGAAATGTTCAGACCTCTTATAACGCCAATCCACCCTTTCGTTCCTTGTGCACCATACCGACCAAATGTTACGGTGTAAATTTTTGGTTCCACCGGTTCTCTCTCATCTTCTCTTCGTCAAGCGACCCCATTATCATCGACCAGTCCATCAAAGCCAGACTCCACGGAGCCCCATGCAAGTTGTCCCCTGTCCTTGTCCACCATTTTCCCCTACTTCCCGCCCGTCAACCACTTCATCCATCCCGCTAGTCATTCGCCTGGCGTTGCCTTGGGCGGGTATTGGTGTCCGGCTCTCTCAACCTTTGGATCGCAGGTACACCAGTCGTCGTGGGGTACGTGGTCCATGACGCCCGGAACGTGGTTGCCACAGCCCCACCATGTGGTCTTGTCTGTTCGGCCTTGTCAGCATTGATGCAGGTGTTGCTCGTAGGTAATGTAGGAACTAGGACATGTTGAGAAGAAGACTACTTACTACAGTTGTTGCAGGTGGCCTTGTGGCACATATTGATGGTAGTGGTAAACCCCTTAGCGCCGAGGTATTTGGAAGTATGTCGATGCTCAGGATATGTAAAATCGGAAGCTCTTCCCACGCGTATAACAATAAACCGCTTGCAAAATATGTTGCTCTTCGTCCGCAGAACCAGTGTCTTCTATATATACGCGATCGTGCCGTCGTGGGCGGTTCTCACTTCTCACCTCACCTCGCCGACCGTACTAGTCGAGGTCGCCGACCCGGGCCACACTGGTGCACCCCACGCACGCTAAGTGGCCAGAAAGCACCCACATCGCGTTTCCGCTTTCCCAAATCCCCTGGATTGCGTTAGGGGGCGGGAGAGGCGTTGCTAAGTGTGTCAGGAGGCGGGACCGCTGCCCCAAGGGTGCGGCTGAGCCACGTTGTGTCCATGTGGGTGAGTGCGCTGGGGATGCGCGAGGGTTTGGAAATGGATGGCAGGTGTTTGATAGCTTTCTTGGAGCCTGCGTGAACTTTGCGGGTGTTCTAATTTTTTTTCGGTGGACTTCAGACGGGGTCTATGGATAGAGATTCTGGATAGAGGCGTGCGAATGCATAGAGCCACTTCCGGGGCTTGCGCAAGTTACGAACGCCTCCACACTACGGCAGTCTTCTCCCACCAAGTATAGAAACACAAATACTCGAATCTTGAATCTTGGAACCCTCAACTGTTTGTCTCCTCCATACCAAAACGCCTCGCGCAGCCAAGACGAAAAGAACATAACAATATGCAGCTCGCTATGCATCCACCTCGCCGAATGCCGTCCCTCACATCGCCACTACCGTCATCCCCGCTCATAACAGCCTCTGCTCTAATCAAATGAAATCTTGGTCGCCTTCTTGTTCGGATCCACATCCTTGTAGAATGCACCATATGCGCCGTGCTCCTTCTTCTTGACCGTCGTGCCAAACTTCATGAGGTCTTCGGGAACGTGCTGGTTCGCGGCTTTGAGGACGTTGATCAAGCTATTCAATGTTAGCATTCATCGTATTCAAGCCATGCAGGAAGTGTACTTACGCCCCGGAAAGAGCCTTATCATGCTCGGTAAACAACGTAATAGCATGACCCTCCTTGCCCGCTCGTCCAGTTCGTCCAATGCGATGCACATAATCCTCCACCGTAAGCGGGAACGTATTATTAATAACGAGCTTAACAGCGGGGATATCAAGACCACGCGCTGCAACATCAGTGGCGACAAGGAGAGGCACATGGCCTTCCTTGAACGCCGTAAGTGAAGCTGTGCGCTTATCCTGAGTCAAGTCGCCGTGGATGCCGCCGACGCGGAAGCCCTTCATGCGGATGAAGCTCTCGATGCGCATTGCTTCCTTTTTGTACAAGCAGAACACAAGAATGCGATCGTCCTTGTTCTTGCCAGACTGGTATTGCTTGAGGAGTTGGAGGAGACGCTGTTCTTTGCCGCGGGGATCGACGACTTCGACGTCCTGCTTGATGCGGATGTTGGCGCGCAGCTCACCTGTTGTGTTTTCGCCGATGTTGATTTTGACGGGCGATTGCATGAAGGTAGCTGCTAGTTCGCGCACGGATGGCGGCCATGTTGCGGTGAACATGAGAGTTTGGCGCGTCTTTGACGTGCAGGTGATGATTTGGCGAATGGGCTCTTCGAAGCCCTTGTCCAGCATACGATCGGCTTCATCTAGAACAACGAATTCGGCCTTGCTCAGATCTGCGGAACCATCTGAGATCAAATCGTTCAAGCGGCCTGGTGTAGCCACGACAATGTGAGCCGAGCGACAAGCCTTCACTTGAGGGTCTTTGGGTACTCCACCGTACACACAGACGACCTCAAGGCCTGCAGGCTTCGCCAGAAGCACGAGCTGATCATAGATCTGAACAGCCAGCTCACGAGTCGGGGATACCATGACAGCCTTTATGCCCTTTTGTTGGTTCTTCGGTAGTGAAGAGATGTACTTCACACAAGGAACACCAAAAGCCAATGTCTTGCCCGAGCCAGTCTCTGCAACTCCGATCATATCCCTCCCTGACAACAGCCAAGGCCATGTCGCCGCCTGTATAGGTGTCGGTGCTGAGAAATTCGCAAAGGGCTTTCGCTGGGAGTCGTCGACTGGGAGGTATGCAAACTTGGTAATCGGACGGAGTTTTCGCGCAGAAGGGAGAGGGTCGTCGACCGTGACGAATTGCGAGGCGAGATATGCGTCGATCTCAGACTGCGGAAGCGCGGTCAATTCCTTGCTCTCCACGTATGTAGAGTCCCCGGTGACGTTGGCAGATGCTGGAATGGCTGTGGAAGGTATCCCCTTGGTAGCCTGCGACGTGAGTTTTGAAGATTTGGTAGAATCGTTTCCGCCCTCAGGTTCAGCCGACTTGTTCGATTTCTTCGCCGCCTTTTCTGCCTTGCGCGCAGCTTTCCTCGCAGCCTTGGCCGCATCTCCGTCTTTTACACCATCTGCGACAACCTCGGGGGTGTTTGCGCCGTCCGCGCCATCCGTCCCCGACTTCTGTGCCTTCTTCGCCTCTTTAGCCTCCTTCTTCGCCTTCTTCGCGGCCTTGCGCTCCGCCTTCGAGACCTCGTCGTCTGCAGCACTATCGCCTACAGCCTCCGCACCATTGGCCGTCTCCTCAGCATCCTCGACTGCGCTGGCCGATCGTTTCTTTTCGCTCTTGTCTTTGCGGCTCTTTTTCCTCGAAAGACCTTCCGGCTTGACGGAGATGTCTTCGTCGGCAACTACTTCGGAGATTGCTCGTTTCCCCATGATTGCTGTTGGTGTGGAAAAAAGTGGGAGCTTGAGTGGTGGATGAACGCCGAAACTCGAACTTTTTCCTCGGCGCTGGGTTTTCGCAATCGATAGGCGGACGCGCTAGTGCTGCAGGGTGGAAGCTGGCCAAATACGGCTAGTGGGATTAGCAGTCGACGAGATGCTTTAAGAGATGCTGTATATTGGCCTCTATATTATCGATTATTAATGGGCTCACGGATAGAACTCTTAGTGTTCACATGTCCTCTACTTAGGTGCAAGATCCCAATTTCTGTATGCTGGACTCAAAACCTTCACACCCTCTTTCCAAACACCCTGAACCGCTTCACACCGCCGTCCGGAATGATCACCAACTTCGCATGCGTGTACCCTTTGCCATTGACCTCCTTGAGCTCCTCTTTATACTCCTTCTCAACATCCGGCCCACTCTTTTGCGGCGCCAGTATCTCCACCCAGCCCGCATCGTCATGTCCCGGTTCCTTGTCAAACTCTCCCGCAAACACCTGCACCTTCTGCGGGAAGTTGCCCCTAAAGTGCGCAGTATCGACTACGACACTCTCGATCTGACCCTTGGTCCCCAACTTCACAATCACCCAGTCAACGTGTTCTCCACGCGTGCGCTTCGTCTCCCAGCCATCGCCCATGTCTTTGCCGCGGCCGGGTAAGAGTAGGTTGTCTTTGGTGCCGAAGTGCTGGTCCGAGCAGGATGTTGCGACGCCGCCCATCACGGTGGCAGAGAGCTCAAAGATGGCGGACGCGGATTGAGGGAAGACAGGGACGGCGACGCCGTAAAGGCGGAAGCGGGCGATTCCGCCGTCGGGGTACATGAGCAGTTTAACATGTGTGTAGGCCTTCTCGGTGATTTGGTCCAACTGCCACGCATGTCGCTGGGTAGGTCCGCACTCCTGCTTGCTCAGAATCGTCTCCCAGCCTTTGTAGTCTGCCTTCTTGACTGCCTCCTCTTCCTCCTCGCTTGATATGAAGGCACCTTCAACCGCAATCTCGGGCGCGTGGTTGCCATCGAAGAATGCAGTGTCGATTTCCACTCCTGCGACCTTCCCGCTCGCAGTACCCAGTCGTATTACGACCCAATCCGCAGCCTCAATGTTGTGCCGTCGCGTTTCCCAGCCGTCGTACCATGCGCCTGTGTGCACAAAGACACCCGGCCTGCGAATGGGTGGTGTCGGCGTTATTAGGTTTTCCGCCGCGGCGAACCATTCGTCGCTGAAGGAGAGGATCTTTGAGCCAAGTGGTGCGGAAATTAGATCTAGCAGCCCGTCAGCTCCACTGTGAAGCCAATAGAGTGTGTAATGGTATGATAACTCACCTGTGTATCGAGATTTAAAAGTCGAGTCGATCTGGTCAATGGATATGCTGCGTGGGCTTGACGTTGCCGTGTCCTGGACGTCCTCTGGGGACAATGTGTGGATCTCCATCACTGCAGATGTGTGGAATGTATGATAGAGGGGTGAGGGGATTGCAGAAGCTGGAGGAGAACTATGAAGACCGAAGCAATTGCTATGTTTATAGGTGGCTGTCGCGTGAGTAGACGGATTGCTCTTAGCGGGGTAGTGGGGTAGTCGCTGTCGGAGTCCGCCGATAACATGAGGATACTAGGAATTCACCGATAGCGGAGCGCGTTATTATCGAGTAAGAGAAACTTAGATGCCGTGACTATGCGAGCGTGACGGGCCGGAGAAACGACCGTACGTCAGAAGGGGCAGGCATGTAATTTCAGAGGAGCCACCGTTCGAATGACGATGAGAATGTAGTAGAACTTCAAGAATCTACGCAGGTGTCTCAGATCGAATTCATCATGTAGTCTATTCAAACAAGAAGGGAGGATCAGAATCTTTTCCACTCGCCAAAAACCAACGCCGTGCTATGAGTGATGATGATGATGATCTGCGCTAACATTGAGAGTGCAAATTCTCCTGGATCAACTCTCGTCCCTGCCACCGGAATCTGCTGCATTGTGATAACACGGGGCGATTCCGGGAGCGTGCTACCTGTAAAGGAGTGGATTCCGCTTCCTTGCGCTTGATTGCTGTGGTTCATTCAAGCACTTGCTGATGCGATTGAGGTGATCCGACACAGCGTTGATCCTACTACCCCTGCCCTGAAGTCAGCAGTGCTGATAGGGACAATGCTCTTGTTTATCTCGAGTTTCACCCTTCGTCCCAACGAGTCTGCTCGTATAAACTGTCTCCGTTCTTGCTGCCGCCGCTAAGGTCGAGCTTGGTTAAGAACTCAGGTGGCACCGTGGGGATGTATTTTCTTTCGCGCTCCTTGTTCATTCCACCAAAACCTGCACCATACGTGATGAGCATATCCGTCGAAGTCGGCAAATGGAACGGCAGCATATAGGACGGATCGAGGAGGAGCTCGTCAGGCGGCTCGTCCTTCTCCTGCTCGTCTTCCGATGCTCTGGATGGAGCAGGTGACGGTGATGTGACAGGCTGCGCTGTTGGTTTGATCGGTGTCGATGGTGTTGATTCTGGGGCACGCTGAGGCGGGTTTGGAGATCGCGCCCGTGCAACCCTGCGATCCGCAGCAGCCTTCTGTAGATGCAAGATGTAATTGCGCGCACTCTTGTGAAGACCCTTCTCGCCGACCTCGGGCCGATAGTACTTGGCCGCGTGAAGCAATTGTTGTGGTGTCAAACGGGGTAATTGCTGCAATGTACCTACGACCGACTCTAGATCCTCGCCGAGAGAAGAGAAACACTGCAGCCATTGAAGCAGCTGCACTAGCGGCTCGAGATGACGCTTGGCTGACTCTATCGTGTTCTCGCCCGTTGAAGTCATGGAACCGTTTTCGTAATGCTCCGGTTGGCGATTGTTGGACCGGGCCCAGTCTTCAAGCGTAGATATGTTCATCCGTATCTGCATGGCTTTGGTGCGCGCAAGGTATTTTCGATTAGACATGATGCGATTGAAGATCTCAGCTGAAAGCCAGTAAGTGAGTTGCGCGAGTACTTGCGCGGTAATGACGGAGTGAATATCGTAAAGATCTAGAACGAAAAGGGTAGATGAGAGGAGCGAGGTAACATTTCGAGGGGACGGCTTCATTCGCTGCTTTGGAGACGGTGGACGAAATCGTTTCTCAAGCGGCTCGACCGGCTTCGCCTTTGCTTTGGTTCGGAATATCTTCCATTCATGCTGGAACTGCACGTCTTCGAAACCAGGCATCGGCTCATGCTCGAGCATGGCTTGATCCAGACCTTTGTCCATCCGGCGCTCTGCGTCCCTGATGATCAAGATGAAAATATCATTGACGAGCTCCGCCAGTTGCAGTTGGAATTCGCTGGTCGATACAGTGAGCCCAGCGTCTTTTTTAAGATAGTGCAGGAGCAGGGTTGCATTGGACATCCAGAAGGCAAGGACAGTCATGTCCCATTGATGCTTTTCGACAACATCATTGACCTTGTCCATTGCAGAAACGAGGAGGGTCTCTAGTAATTCCGGTCCAGAGTGGTAGTGTGCATAGCGCGCGCTAAGGAACAAGATGTTGGCGGGTATGGGTTTTTGTGAAGGCGACCGCTGGGGGGTCATGTTGGTGATGATAATGTCTAGGATGCGCTCGAGCTCATTCTCCTGGAAGACAAACATTTGGTCATGGAGACAACGATCCCAAACGAATTCCTGCGCCTCTTCCACTTCATCTGGCGACTGCGAGGGTTAGCGATCACGTATGTTCGACCAAAACGAACGCTTACTTCTGGCTTCTCGTCGAGACCTAGATTCCCAATATCGACTTCGAGATTGAAGGCGCTCTCCATCATCATGCGGCGCTTCATGTCATTCTCCTGCATCTCCTGCTCAAAACGATCCTGGGAGAAACCCGAGCTGTAAAAGTCTTCTGTGACGCCTGCGTTTCCGATGCTATACCCACTCTCATGTAGATAGTCGGAGATTTCGCTGTTCGGTTCAACGAAATCGAACGCGGTCCGTCCTGCGGAGGACTTGACATCGGTAGAGGCGCCGGAATCGAGCAAGAGCTTCACGATGTCCTTGTGCCGGTTAGTCATGGCCCACATGAGCGGCGTCCAGCGGTTTTTGTCCTGCACATCCACCTTTGCGCCCTCTCCTATCAGAGCATCGGCCACTTGGTCGTGCCCAAAGCAGCTGGCGTAGACGAGGGGCGGCGTTCCTTCAGCATCCACACCATCCAGGTCGATGTATTCCCGTGTCTTTCCCTCTAGCAGTCGCTTCACACGTTCGAGTTCTCCGTTTGATGCCGCCAAAGTAAACAGGCCCTGGAGTGCCTCTCGCTTCTCCTCGTGGGACAGCTTTTCGTCAGCCACCACCTTGGCCTCGTCCCCAGCATTGTCGTTCTTCAAGCGTGCCTGATGGGCTAGCATCTGCACCAGGCGGCTGTCACTGTCTTCCAACTGCTGCATGTCCTCATCGCCAAAGCTTGGGTCGTCGAGGGAGAGGTTGAAGCTGAGGGGCTGGGCGGGCATGGGATTTGTGAGGAACTGCGACTGCCCTGCGTGTAGCGTCAGACCGCGAACCATGATTGCTCCTGCCGAGGCACTCACCCTGCCAGGCATCGTACATCTCCGTCTCCTCGCCCATTACGTGCACTGCTCTCCGGTCATCCAGCGAGGTCGGAAGGTCGGCGGGCAGCTGTCGGGGCTTCGGCGCGTCGCCCGTGTAGGCGGTGTCGTCTGTAGGGGAGTCCATTGTGCAGCATTGGGGCGCGGATCGGGGGTGGGGGGGTATGACTGTTTTCTAGGCGGTGGTCGCGAATTCCGCCGCTGGTGGCATGTATGGGTGTGAATGGTGATGTCGCGGGACCCCGAGACAGACGGCGGGGAATAGCACAGCGGGATTCACAGCCCAGGGACGCGGCAGCCGGCCTACGGGTAGTCGAGTAGCACTCTGAAGCTCCAGTATATGAGCATGCAGGTGCCGGCGGGTTCTGCGCTTCCAACAATGATGGTCCAAACGGCAAACGATGCAGCGATACGTAGAGGCAGCCGTTAGGCGTAGGGTGATGAATCGTTAATGTTCTGACGCCTGCCGTTGCCGATCGTCGCTAGGCCGAAACAGTCGTCGCTTCCAGGTGGGACAGGGGGGTGGGGACAAAGGCCAGAGCCCGAAGGACCGCATGGGAAAGATGTGGCGCTTGAGTGAACCCCATCAGTCAGCGTCAAGCACTGACCTATCCGATGTCATTCGCGCTGGTCTTCGCGATGCTTGCAAGCACCCGTTGCTTTCCACACCACAGCTGCTTCCTCTGAACGAACGATCGTGCCCATCATCCCGCCCCTCTCTCGACCATGCGCTCCGCCGGCGCCACCAGACCCTGTTCTCGATAGTGTGCACCTCTGCAACGGCACCGACCCAAGCTTTGACCCCACCCCCATAACACGGGCATGGCTTGACAGTAGGCTTCTGCAGACGAACTGGCATGATGGCTGGTCCGGAAGAGGACCAGAGCCGGACGGCCCGCTTTGCGCAGATTTTCTCGCGACTGATCGATCTCCCCGGCTACACTTGGGACACCGAGATTGAGCCCTTCCATTCGGTGCGCATACCTGCATACATACATGCACATGGCCGCCCGAGCTGACTGTACTACTAGTCGTACGACAACTGGCACCTCTACGGACTCCAGAAAGCGACCCGACCCGTATCAAGAGGTCGCAGTGCTGTCAACTCCATCGCATCCTCCAACTCGCCAGACCTAGGCCGACCCGCGCTCACCCGAAGCCACAAGTCCTCCGGTAGCGATGCGAGCGCTGCGGCTCACCCGGCTTCCCTGCCCGATGTCCCACGAGATCGCCCCGTAGTATGTCGCATATCTACGCACACGCTGCGTCTGGAGCGCGAGTTCCAGCTCTGCAAACTCATCACCAAGCAATCCGATCCCACTTGCCGCCACTTCGTCCGCCCTCTCGAGTTCATTCGACTACCTCCCAAGCCGGGCAACAGCGAGCCCTTAGCTGTTAGCATAGTCGAAGCTCCGGGCCCAAACTATCTGAAGGACTTGGTGCAGTTCGGCCCAAATGTCTACCAGATCACTGCGCACGCCGATCGGTGGGAAAGGAGAGAGTTACACTACAAGGGTGGAATACCGCTGCTCACATTCCTGGACTTTGCTGTAGGAGCCACTGAGTGTCTTGAGATTCTGCATCATGGCCATGAGCTTGTGCATGGCGAGATTCGAGGAGACGCTTTCCACTTTGCGGAGGATGGCATGGTGAAGATGATAAACTTCGGGAGCGGCGCGCGGTCCTTCGAGAACGGACTCACATCTGCAGGCTGTATGTATAAGATCGGTGACTTGTCGCTTCAGTCTAGTCAAGAGCCTGTTGAAATGCTCCCGGGTTGCGGTCTGGACACCGGCTTTTCCAGAAACGTAAAATCCGACCCAGACCACATGCCTTGGCCTAGACACCCCAGGTCCTATCCACCTTTCGAGAGTTGCACTGACTTTTGTGTCAACTATAGGGAACGCTCTGAGCAGAGAACCGGGGGTTGAGATGAAGCTTGCTTTTATCGCTCCTGAACAGACCGGCCGAATGCCTGCCGAACCCGATTCGCGCACTGACATCTACTCGCTCGGTATACTCTTCTACTCAATGCTTTGCGGCAGCACGCCTTTCGACGGAAGTTCACCACTTGATGTGATGCAAAATGTCTTGAACAAGCGGATCCCATCCGTCTCCTCAAAGCGAATGGATATCCCGGAGGCACTGTCAGGTGTCATCCAGCGAATGACACAGAAGAATATTGAGGATAGATATCACTCTACCGCTGGCTTGAAGGGTGATCTGACCAGAATTCGCGAGCTACTCTCCGAGGGTGACGGCGAAGGCCTAAAGAATTGTAAGCCGCCGACTTACAACATGTCTCTGCATCACCGTAGTGCTAGCTCGTAGAGTGACCTACGGGATCCTCGACGGCATCACCGCGATCAAAGTAGACTTTCCAATTTGAAGCATTTCGCTAACTTTTCGCGTCTTTAGTTCAAGTCGGCTCAAAAGATGTCAGCTGCTTTTTTAACTTGCCTTTGCGCCAAATAGGACGCAACAAGGAGCGCCAAATTATCATTGATCTCATCGAACGGGTGGCGAAGAACCGACGCGTGAGTCCCATATTCGGAAAGGTTTTCAATAATCTCAGCTCCAATTCCTCCTACTCGGACCCTCGGATGGAAATGAGCCAGCTGGACGACATCATCTCCGACAGTACAAGCTCTAGAGGCTCTGATAGTAGACTGAACAGCATGTCTGGGCCCAGCACTGGTCCGGGTTTTATGGAGGCAGCTCGACCACTACAACAACCATCACAAGAGAGCGTGGTCCGGTCAGAAAGCTCCACCAGCTCGACCATGTCCGAGTCGCGGCCGCCGGTACCCGGAACAAGTCGAGGGCCTTCCAACAGCAGTATCGAAGGATCTTTATCCTTATCTCGCTCTAACCAGTCCGATGGTGGTTCGCTTAGGCGAACAATGTCGAACGCACGAAACTCCAGAATGCGGAAAAAAGCTCGATGTGAAGTCGTGGCAATAGGAGGCGCCACAGGTCTCGGCAAATCGAAGTTGGTCCAGAGCATACATACGACTGCACGTAGCAACGGATATTTTGCCTCTGCCAAGTTTGATCCGACGAAAAAGGCACCGTTTGAACCGATATTAAAATTGATGTCGAGTCTGTTCCGTCAGATGTTCAGCGAAGCAGATGTTGGTACGGATTTCCATGCCAGTCTCAGGAACTATCTTAAGAACACTGGTGTGTGGGCCGTCCTCCACAAATACCTTGATCTACCTGAATGGCTTCTTTCTGCGGGCGATACTCCGCTAACCCCCCAGCAACGTGACATGCCGCTAATGCCAAAGGACGGCATCCGGCGAACTTCCTCACCCGCCATACACTGCGGCAGTGCAGGTCACACAGCCGAGGCGTGGCTGCGCAGTGGTGGTGCTTCGAAATCTTCACGGTTCACCAACGTCTTCATCGACGTGCTTCGCCTTCTGGCGATGCAAAAACTCTGCATATGGAGTCTTGAGGACGTTCAAAATGCCGATCCCGAGAGCGTAGAACTTGTCCACAGTATCGTTTTAGCCAAGATTCCTATCATCATGATTATCACCTATCAAGATGAGGATCAAGTGGCCCAGGAGATACGCACGCTTATATCCAAAGCAACCAAGATCCAACTCCGTGCATTCACTGAGGCGGACACTGCTGAGTACGTTGCGGAAACTTTGCACCGAGATGAGGAGTATACTCTACCTCTGGTAGCGGTCATCCAAGAGAAATCTCGTGGTAACCCTTTCTATATTCGAGAGATTCTGGACACGTGCTATCGAAAACAATGCGTATACTACTGTTGGAGAGAAGGCCAGGTACGTTTTTTGCGGTTGCATCTGTCCTGCTGAACCACATGTTGCGATGTGCTTCGCATCGAGTTGCGCTAATCGGGGCGCGTGCGGACTTTCGCGGCCTCCCCTGAATGGGCTTTACTGACTTGTAACGCGTATCTAGTGGCTATTCTCGTTGGACAAAATCTTCGAAGAGTTTGAAAACCCTGAATACGGATCTTCTATCAACAGCGATTTCATTGCGGACCGACTCCAGGAGCTACCTCTTATCGCGCGCAAGCTGGTGGCGTGGGGTGCACTCTTTGGGGGTGCATTCTCGTTCTCCCTCATCAAAACACTTATGGATCCCAAAACGGCCCCTTCAGACGCCAAAAGAATCCCTCTGCTGCTCAAGGCAGACTGCGCCATCACAGCCTTGAACCACACAGTTGGGGCATATATACTCATGGCCGCCGACAACGAAGACACTTTCCGCTTCAGTCATGACCGATATCTCGCGGCTGCTGTCACCTCACTGGATGCGCACTGGGACACTGCCATGATGCACTACATGATTGCCAAGATAATGATATCAGATGGAACATACGAAGACGATGCATCGATTGGGTCCAAGGCGCTTTACATGCGCAGTCGACACATATGCCTTGCTACCGAATTGATCAAGTCCCGAGAAAGCAAGAGAGCCCTGTTCAGAGACGTCTTGTACCAGGCCGCCGAATCCGCATGCGAATCCGGAGCTCGATCCACTGGCATGTACTACTATGCGCACTGCTTGCTCTTATTACAAGACGATCCCTGGAACGACGACCTATCCGATGATGTATCATACCAGGAGACGCTACAACTGTTCGTCCGAGCTGCTGAATGCTACTGGCATCAAGGCATGTTTGACGAAGCGCTGGCTCTCATCCGAACGACTTTCAAACACGCCCGAGACCCTTGTGATATGGCCTCATCTTTCATACTGCAATCCCGCGTCTATGCCGTCCGAGGGGATAGCTTTGGTGCTTTTCAGGCGCTGAAAGATTGTCTGTCTCTACTGGACTCGCCTATACCGCCCACTACGTGGGAGGAGTGTGACGCCGAGTTCCAGGAGATCTGTGCGTTGTTGCAGCGCATGGACAAAGAGGAGTTGCTCTCACGACCTCTGTCGACGGATGATCGGCTCTTGATGACCATGGGACCAGTTGCGGTTGAGCTTCTCAGTGCTGCGTTCTGGAGCAACAGTCTTTTATTCTACCAGAGCACTCTAAAGCTGATCGGGTCCCATCTCCGTCGGGGCACAGTGTCACAGGTCGCCTTAGGCTACGTCCATCTAGGCTCCATCGCCGGCGGCCGCTTCAACATGATAGAATTCGCGGTCGAATGCGGGACGATCGCTAAACGCCTATTCGCTTTGTATCCACAGGATCACTACACTGTCGGTCGAGGACAAACCTTACAGGTTCTGTTCCTAGGCCACTTAGAGACCTCCATCAATGGACTGCTTCCAGATCTCGAGGTCGCGATGGAAGCAACAGTCAATGCTGGTGACAGAATATTGTCATTGCTCAACCTCGGGGTAGCTGCCCATTTTCGACTCATGGCCCACCAGGACGTGGCCGAAGTGGAGGCTTGGATCGAAGATGCACCGCTGGAGTTCAAGAATTGGCATCATGATCTGCGCGGTGGCGTTTTCTTGATCGCCTGCCGACAGTTCGCAAGGGCGCTCCAAGGAAAAACCGGCATCCAGGACCCGGCGCTCATATTCTCCGATTCCGAACACAGCAGTACCTCATACATTGAATTCTTGGAGACAAAAGCAAGCAGCCCAAAGCGTCCCAAGACCTTCTACCTCAGTCTACAAATTCCGGCCTTGGTACTGTACGGATACTGGCGTGAGGCAATTGCTCTTGGCGAACAGCTGCTGCCTATGCTAGACAGTCTGTGGTGCCAAAGAATAACCTACGCCACCATGTACAATCTTTCCCTGGCGTACATGGCTCTCATCAGAGAGGAGCCTAAGCACCCTGAGAAGCAACGTATGATGGACTTCGTGGATCAGGCTATTAAGAGGATGGAGGCGTGCTGTGTCCTCACGGATGTCAATTATAGGCACTGGATTTCGTTGCTCCTTGCAGGAGTTTCCGAGATTGAAGAGACTTCCCAGGCTCTCGGGAACTACGAGGTTGCGATGGATCACAGCGAAGTTCATGGTTTCACATTGGACGAAGCGCATTCTTTCGAACTGTACGCTGAATGGTTGATTCGCAGAAAGGCGCTCAGGCCTGCTCGCCATATGCTGAAGGACTGCATTTCCACATATCGCAGGATCTCAGTATATGGCAAAGCAAATCAGCTTACTGCCAAGTATGAATGGTTGCTTCGCGGCACAGCGACCCTCAGCACGATGGACGTTGCAGTACAGACCACCATGATCGACACTGGCAACACATCTTTCCGACTGGAGCAGAATGAGGACCATGAATCAAGATTTCTAGGGCAAGAATCCGCGGTTGATCGAACACAAGACTGGGTGACACCTGGGAAGCGCAATGACGCACAACACGACCTTCAGACCGGCTTTTCAGCCGCAGGCTTGGATATGCTAGATCTGAGCTCCATACTCGAGAGTAGCCAGGTTCTCTCGTCGGAATTGAAGGTGGATAAACTCTTGGCTAAAATGGCAGAAATCATCTTGGATTCTACAGGCGCCTCGCTTTGCGGCATTGTCGTTGAAGACAGTCAGGTTGAATGGTGCATTGCATGCGTCGCGCAGAACGACCCCGACAGAATGTTCCCTCCTCCAGGTGTCACATCTTACCCCTCTGGCCAGCCCCTGGATACGGTGGACGACGTTGTTGCGAGACAAGTCACGCTATACTCGCTCAGGTTCCGCGAAACTGTATTTTGCCAAAATCTTCTCGAGGACGATCGCTTTTCGAATGTTTCGGAATCGTATCTGGAGCGCAATCCAGATGGCAAAGCTGTCATCTGCATTCCGATTATTCACTCCGATCGTCTGCTGGGAAGTATCTATGTTGAGGGCAATCCCAATTCCTTTACCGAACGGAACACAAACGTACTACGTCTGCTGGTCACTCAAGTGTCCATATCCCTTGCCAATGCGCTACTCTTCAAGAAGGTCGAGCGTGTGAGTGCTAGCAATGAGGCGATGCTGGAGATGCAGAAACGTGCATTGGCTCAGGCCCGAGCGGCGGAGAACAAGGCAAAGGAAGCCGAAGCGATCGCCATCAGGAATATGAAATTGAAAGAAGAGGCCGCAAAAGCGAAGAGTTTGTTCTTGGCCAACGTGTCGCATGAGCTACGTACCCCCTTGAACGGTGTTATTGGGATGAGCGAACTCTTGAAGGCCAGCCCCTTGAATCAGGAACAAGCGGGATATGCCGACTCAATCAGAGTCTGCGCGGATACCCTGCTCTCGATCATCAACGATCTGCTTGATTACAGCAAGCTAGAAGCCGGCAAGATGAACGTCATGACCATGCCACTGTCTCTCAGCGAAACCATCACCGAAGTCGTCCGAGCACTAGCTTACACAAACGCTGAACGGGGCCTCAAGACTGTCGAGCAGCTTGAGCTAAACCCCGAACAACTCGTTATGGGTGACCCTGTGCGCCTGCATCAAATCCTAATGAATCTCCTCTCGAACAGCTACAAATTCACGCCCAAGGGCTCTGTCACCGTTCGAGCCGTTGTCGACCAGGAAACCGATGAGTGGATGGACGTCACATGCAGTGTTATCGACACCGGTATCGGCATTCCCGACGAGCAAAAGAAGAAGCTTTTTCTTCCCTTCAGCCAGATTGAATCATCTAGCTCACGTAGCTACGGCGGTACCGGCCTCGGCCTCAGCATCTGCAAAGCGCTCATCGAGAACGTTATGCAAGGTCGGGTGTGGCTTGAATCTACGCCTGGTGTGGGGACAACTGTTTCCTTCTCCCTGCGCTTCCAGAAAGTGCATGTAGCTGAAGGGAAGAAACGGCAGTCCGCGACGCGCGACCAGGATCCTATGGCGAAGTTCTCGTCGCAGGAGGACAACGGACACGAGCAATCTGGCGCTCCTTGCATTGACTTGAGCAAAATCTCGCGCAAGGAGTTGAGGGTGTGTATTGCGGAAGACAACTTGATCAACCAGCGGATCGCAATCAGCTTTGTGCAGAAGCTGGGATTTAAGTGTGATGCCTACCTCGATGGCTTCAAGACTGTGGATGCACTCGAACGTGCGAGCGACAACGGCCGACCCTTCCATCTAGTGCTCATGGTAAGCAACCTCATGGTACGAATGTCGCTCTCGGAGCACCTGCTAATCGTACCGTCACCTTATAGGACTGTCAAATGCCCCACTGCGACGGGTACGAAGGTAAGTCTCCCGCCGCTGAATCCATCAGCTCCGTGCCAAACCCAAACTAACGTCCTCACAGCAACCCGCATAATCCGCAAACACAAGGATCCCAACATCCGCAACGTCCTCATCATCGCCATGACCGCCTCAGCCATCCAAGGCGACCGCGAAAAATGTCTCGACTCAGGCATGAACAATTACCTGGCCAAACCAGTCCGCGCGCAAACGCTGAAAGCACTCCTTGACTCGTATCTGTCCAGACCGGAAGAAGAGAAAGAGGTTCTGGATTTGCAGGCGGAAGCTAAGAAGCTTGTGAAAGAAGTTTTGAAAGATGTGGTGAGCGATGACGGGAAGGGGGGAGTGGGCGGACCTGTTGGCGGAGGAGTGGACGGTGAGGGGAGCAGGTCGCCTGAGAAGGTGACGTCGAGGCCGAGCTCGATAAGGGTCAATACTACGCAGTTGTGGCGGCCGCATGAGGAGGGTAATGGAAACGGGGAGAGTGGGCAGACATAACTGGTTTGTGGGCATTTGCTTTCCGTGCATGTGGTTCGGCGCGGCTTCTTGGATACAGATTACGTTTTCTCGTCACTATTTATGTTGGCATCGCGTGGCGTCTGGGGCTCCCGACCTGTTGGCTTGTTGGATCATGCGTGATTCGACGGTGGAAAAGAAGAAGGCATACATAGGGCTCTTTTGCATGTATGCAGTTGACACTTGAGTATAGAAATCATCTCGTGGACGTTTGAACGGCGAGTCACATGAGTTTCAATCTCACTCATCTTTTGGCATCGAGTCAGATCGCCTAGTCATTCCTGGAGACAGTACGGCATGCGTAAATGTGTACGATGCATGCAAGCTCTACATCTGCGTCACTAGGGAGTATTGCTTGCTCACCACATGCTCCTCACAAGCATAGTGTGCGTCATCAAACAAAGGGTATAAAGGTGCCTTTCAGGACTCTGCTGCACCTTTGTTTTCCGCTGCAAAATAACACAATAACAACACGAGTTCCACCTCTGTTGCAACATAGCTAACGTCTCCCAACACAAATACCTTGATCTCGCTCTTCAATCCACGTATTCCGCTACTCTACCATGCTTCGTAGAAGCAAGTTAAAGCTCCAGGAAAACCGCACCCATGGCAATCCGGAGTCGCCACAAAAGCGACATGTAGGACTCGCATCTGGAGGCAAAACCACGTTGAACACCGCAGTACACCGAATCTGTTCTCATGTAGAGAAAGACCCTGACGCGTACCCCTTTTATGACTTCAAGGTGAAGTATAGCACGTTTCCAGGCGTTGAAGTGCGCATCTTTCGCTATCTACAACATCTCTTTCTGGGCGAAGGAAATGGAGATGCAGAGCTCGACGCGTATTTTGACAAGCATGAAGATGAGTCTGACAACGAGGCGATATTTCGTCACTTCTATCGGCGGGTGTGGAAATGGAACGATGACTTTTCCTGGGCGCTGCAAGCGGGATTGGCGAAGCCGTTGATGAGGGAGGAGTTTGCGGAGAGTATGATTCGGATTGGGAGCGCTATGCCTCATGAGGCTTCGAACGGCATCGAGGGGTTGATTGTTTGGTAACCGGGCCCTCGGACTATGGAGTTCTAGGAAATGTTGGGATTTGTACATGTACAGTGATACTGTGTTTGGACGGCGCTAGATTAGATGGTGGAAATATTTGTTTTGGGTTGATATGTTTCGGTAGAAAAACAGATATCGTTATATTATTGAAGGTCTAATGTTGTGGACGAGGATTTCTTTATCATGGGGTCACAATTATGGTCCATGCCCCTAGCCGTTAGCTGACCGTCCATGTTGAGTCCGAGTCACCTTTTGCTGAATCAGAGTGCGGCAGCTCGGTTCAAACACCAGAGGTTGTACGACACTCATCTAAGACACCACGTACTGAGAGACCTCTGGAAGGCTCTGCTGACTTTATAACCCGATATTTAGGCACATAACGATCATATAATGCACGATTTCAAGCTAGCTGTGATTAATGCTCATGATGATTGCTGTTTTCAGATTCGGATTTCGCTCAACCGCGCCGTAGGGCGATGCAAACGTTTAGCAATAATTTAAAAGTACTCAATGTTAGTCTACAATGTACTTTTACTTGCAGATGAAGTATCAGAATAGGGTTTACTGTACTTCATGAATCTACAGGTCTTAATGTTAGAGACAGGTGAAACTACAGCATTGCTCTCTCTTAAAACAAGATATAAGCACGCGAACCAATGCTATTCTTGATTCTTCTACATTGACATTCGTTTTTACGAAATAATAGTTGTTGTTGCCGGTGTGGTTCATTTTGCCTCCCCAAAGGAAGGACGACCAGGATCAGGGTTTAAAAGGCCCGGCAGCCACCGATAGCATCATCGCGGGCCGCGCCATCGGAACAGCTCCGCACTCATCCATCATGACTGACCATCTCGTAGCGGCTTCTCGCATCATCACCCATCCACAATGCCTTTCCTTCAGATCGGATACAAAAAGATAAACTACACGGACCTGAAGCCAGACCGAGATGCGCGCGAAACCTTCATCTTCATGCACGGTCTTGGGTCCGCGCAGTACTACTACCAAACTGTAGCTCTGGGCTTGCAAGCACACGATTTCCGATGCATCACGTTCGACACGACAGGTGCAGGGCGTTCGCCTTATACGTATATTGAGCAGAGCATTCAGAGTCTTGCGGACGACGTTATTGGGCTGCTGGATGCACTCCAAGTGCCAAAGGCTATCGTGGTGGGACACAGTATGGGCGGGTAGGTCCACGTCCTTCAGCAGCTTGCATACTGCGACAGTGCTGACGATTCCAGTATCGTAGGAGCACACCTCGCCGCGTCACGCAGCGACCGCATCGTAGCAGCCATCCTCATCGGGCCTGTATACCCCAACGATAGCGTAGTTCCCGTTTTCGAGAAGCGCATCCAGACTGTGGAAAAGGAAGGCATGGAGCCTCTGGCAAACACAATACCGAATGCTGCGGTGGGAAGGAAGGCATCACCGATTGCCAAAGGCTACATCCGCGAGCTGCTGTTGGCGCAGGATCCTGCGGGATACTGTTCCAACTGCCGGGTCATTATCAACGCAAAGCCGCCGGAGTACAGCAAGATCGCGGTACCGGTTCTCATACTGGCCGGCGACGAGGACAAGTCGGCACCGCTGGAGGGCTGTCAGAAGATGTTCGAGGAGATCGGCACGGGTGAGAAGAAATTGGAAATCATGGAAGGGGTGGGTCATTGGCACTGTCTTGAAGCGTTCGAGGAAGTCGGTCAGCATATACTGAACTTCTATCATGAAATCCAGTGAGCCGGGAACACCTCAGACATAGATCTGGAGGCGTCAAGGCGTGCTCGAATCACGTCTTCGGCATGCTTGTTGCCATCAATAGCTCGGCGATGCGCTTCGGTGAACGCCGGGGTCGAGACCGTGGCATCGTGTTACACATGGCTCCGCGCCCGTGATAGGATTATTGGATGGTGTTGGGCGCGTCCACATCCGATAGCCGTGCAGTAGACGACTTGGCAGCCAGTGGCCACGGCGTGTGCAGCGGTTAGCAGTACCGTACGCCGCTGTACTGTAAGGCATCCTGCCGTAGATTGTTCGACTGCTCCAGGCGTTCACAGCCTCTTTTCTCGAAGGAAGCATGCCTGTCGAGGCCGTCGACGTGCGGAACAGGCACCCCCCTTGCCACCACACGACGGTTTGCCTCCAGCGCCCTCTCAGCTGGCACGACGCCCAAGAGGGGGCGTGGCTCCCGCCCACAAGACCCTGACATCTGCATGCACGCGTAAAGGTACCGGAAATGCGACCGGATGACCTTGCCCGATGTCGCTACGCGAGATGATTAGAGGGCTCCCGCCGTCCGTGCAGGCGGCGTACAGGTCGAAACGAGGCTGCCAGTCCATTCGTATGCCCCTCGCGGGCCACCCAGCTGCTCTTAGTCGTCGGCCACGCGCATCACAAGTCAGGCCAAGATGGTGCCCTGCGCCGTCCAGCAGTCCAGCATGCCGCCTTCCGCCCCCTTCGTGACATGTGAAAGCCGTCGACATCATCCCGCAGCCTTGTGTGCATCCCAGACAGCACAGCACAGCGCAGCACAGCACAGCAGAGCACTGCCATATGTAGCCGCCGGCCCCAGGCCCGTTCTATTACTGCATTCTCTCGCCCTTGTTGCATCTCCAGTTTTGCAGAGCGGGCCCGCTATCCCAAGCGTGTACACCACCAAGCTTTTCCGAGCCGATCCCAGCGCTTTCCGTGGAGGCGGTGAACTGCAGGCGTCAAATCCAACCAACCGCGCGGGCGAATCTCGCTGCACTCTAAGCACCTGGCACCTCCTGGTCCGCGCCTCGGCCAACAGCCTGACTATCGTCTGTTTAGTTGTGCAGTCGTTGCAGTCTATATACTCTGTTGAATCACCTCTGACAGACCGCACTTTGGTCACCGCCCTGTGCTGCTGGTCACTGCACCTTGGGACTCCAGATATCCTCGTGGCCGACCGACAGCATTTCCTTTCTTTCTGCAATCTTCCTTTCGGACTTTGTTCCGCAAATATTCGAGGGATCCCTCGTGGCGAATCCGGCCGCTTTGTTGGTAAGAGAGCTTAGTGCTAGGCGCGACCTTCCCCTTCTGTACCACCCGTACTGACTACCGGTAGTCTAGACGACGATGCAGTAACGAACCTACGGAACTCGATTTGCGCCTGCACTTATATGATCGACACCTGTTCCCCGCTTCCATTCTTTCATCATCCACATCATGAACCGACACGACAGTGGCTTCGACGACACCTTTCGTCTGAAGGACTACGAATCCGATGCAACGCCCATTATCCAGAGAAGCAACTCTTCCCCTGTTCGGCATCGAAACCCTAAAAGACCTTCTCCTTATGTCTTGACTTCGCCCTCCACGGCCGTCGACATCAAACGCCCCGCCTCGGAAAAACCCACCCCAAACGAACGCAAACAATGCAGCACCCGCCGAAAGTCGATTACATCCTCCTCATCCAACTCTACCAACAACACTCGCCGCCGTGGGCATGATTCCCTCCCGTCCTCTCGCCGGACATCGTGTACAATGGTCGACCCGTCTCGGCCAGCACGCCACTACAGGATCAAGAGTTCGCAGACGTGTCCGACAATAAATCGCGACATCGACGATGTACTCGCCCTTCATTTCCGCTCCTGCAGCCTCTTCCAGAATCCAACGTACCAATCTGCAGCCCCCAGTCTCGCTCTCCCCGGATACGGCCCGAGCGCCACTGCGGACTTCGGTTCGCGTCCCGTCACTGCGCCCCTCTTCAACGACGATTCTATACCCATTTCGCCGCTGTCAAAGGAGAGCAAAGACACCGTTGCGCCGGTAGACGTTCCCGATACCACGATGCATTGGATGTCGCCGTGCACGCGAAAGACACAATACGAGAAGATCGACCGAGCAAACACTGGACTACGTGGGTTCTTTCGAAAAGTAGTGCCTCGATGCGTATCAGGGCCGCCGACGCAAACGTTCTACGAGAACGACAAGTCGGATGCGGGCTCAGTTCGCAGGTTCAGAATGGATGTGTCGGACGACGATGAGGCGGACGAGAAGAGCACTGCAGCACTGCGAATGCAGCGGCGCAAGCTAGAACGAACGTCAACGCAGAAGCCGGAGACGAAAAAGAAGCTTTGGGGGTGCTTTTGAGGAGATGAGCTCGACGAACAGACACACATTTTGGTTTATTTGCGAAGCATGATTGAGGCGTTTACGATACCCACGCATGTTGTTAATTGGATGAGAGCGTTATACCCAGGATACCTTGGTTGAGGTTGAGATTGAGTCGGCATGGGAATGGTGTGCACATACGCAGCCAGACGTTCGTTAATGAGGAAGCTAGATGCAGACCTGCTAGATGAATTGAGTAATGATGTTGCAACCATATCAATATAATAAGTATGCCCCCAACGTACCCTCGTCAACTCGTCATGAACCTTTTTTCTTCATCCGATCCATCTTCAAACTCCTCTATACCCGCTGCACTGACCAACGTCTCTCGCGTTGCGACCTTGACATACACATACCACACCGCAAAGACGATCATAGTGAGCCCGCACGTTGTCCCTACATAAACCTTCCAGCTCCTTTCCTTCGCTAGCGTGAATATGCCCGCATCCCAAAGTGACTGCCGTTCATTAGTTTACTGCTCCTCAGGTGCGAGATGATCGTTGACCTACAGCCAGCATAGTCCCCGGGAGGAATGTAAGCGTCAGAACTGTGATAGCCTTCATCGTTCGACTGTCGGCTGCCGTGAGCTTGGCGATCTGGTAGTTCTGTTCATTGCTTTTCTGCGCTATCATGCTGCTTGTCTATATCTTCCGTCAGTCGATCGTGAACGGAGCCGTTAGAATACAACACTCACCACATTCATCTGCCCGTCAATACAGTCCAAAAACCCCGTAGTGGACTCTACCATATTAGGCAAGATGTTCTCATTGAACCTCAAAAGGTCTTCAAATTGCGCGCGTTGGCCGGCTGTCAGCGCCGACGCACCAACCTCTGCCCTCAGTTTCTCCAGCTTCTCCAAGGCGGTGATCACCCATGGTATGAAACCTGTCATCGTTTTTATATTGATCAACCCGATCCTCAGCTCCACCCGGACGGCATGCAGATCGCGAAGGAGAATAGTAAGCCGTCTGGAGTCCAACAGATCAACACGAGCAGTTGCAAGCTCACGCGAGGGAGTCATCCCCGTCCAATCTTCGAGCGACCTGATACGCTTCCAGAGATTGCTTCCCCATGTAGAGAGCGGAACTGCGATTTCCTCGAAGATGGAATGGACCATTTGGAGCGGGAATGTCCTGATGATATTGACATCCTGGACGCAGGCTCGTCGCAGCGCTTCGATTCTTTCAGTGTACTGGGCGCTCATCAGACAAACGCATGCCAAGTCCTTCAGTCTGATCCTGAGCGCACAGTGAATGGTATCTCCCAGCATGACAGTTCGCAAGGAAACATCTGCGTTGGGAAACTGTCAGCTTTGTGGAAAACAGCGGGTTGTGTTAGATAGTTGACATACGGAGTGCGATTGGAGTTGTATTCTCTAGATCATACTCTACGATCAGGGAACGATGGGCTTGGTTCCTATTGTACATAGCTCCCAAGCTAACGTGGACGAACCCAGCGTTGATGAGCAAACGAAGCATCCTTGTAGAGATCTGCAGTGGTAGTTCGGGATTTTTGGGCGCCCCCATGGTAGTTCTATTATGTACGTTAGTAGTAAAAGCGTGAGGAGAGAGTGCGGCACCTACATAAGAATAAAGTTGGATTCAGCAGTCCCCGACACATGTTGAGGGGTCTGATCACCATTCTGGACAAGATCGTCCTACGCAACATGTTAGCTGAAGTTGAGGGGAGGTGCTCTTTCCATGGCGTACTATTTCAGAAAACTTCGACTCAAGCTGTTCATCGTTCAAGTATTCGTCGCTTCTGTGTGTATCCCGGCTATCGAAGTACTGCACTCTCGTCACATCGGCAAAGCTTCCCTCGAGTAGAGGCTCGGCGAGGTCGGCTGCCATGAGATGTGCTTCGGCGTTGAGTACGCGGTCCAAAGGTCTAACAGAGTTCCTAGTGGAACATCAAAGCAGGCTGGGAATTGGAGGAGGTCAGGGGTGAGGTTAAATCCCAGACGAGGCTGAGGCGTATGCATGACGCTAGCCCAATCGAGGATCCGACACGAAGTGCTGGCTACTATGAAAATCTTCGTGTAATTTCCCAAGGGCACACTCATGGCATCGACCTAATCAAACCCGTAGTGGAACTTCTTTCAAGGTCTTCAGCTCGCCTAAGCTGGCGGTTTAGTACACTTTTGTAGTGCCCCGAAACCTTGCCCATATTCGCGGCTGAGACAAGGCTGCTATCGATAATCATGACCTACAATTTCGACGATGACGAGCATAATATGTGGTAGGAAGTGTCTGTATATGTATGAATGATGTAGAAGATTTGAATCGGCTCTATAACGCGGTCAAGCAAGTTCCGAATCGTATTTTGATAGCATACTCTCAATGAAAGAGCGCATGTTCTTAGTGCCGACTCTACATCTTTTGAGCAATACTGAAGAAAAGGTCGAGACGTTCTTTTGCGCTTCAGACTTGTTCTTTTGTTCTCTTGTCCTTTGCCCGTTGGTGGTCTACATAAGATCCATCGACTACCGCTGATCGCCCATCCCTGCTCGAACAATAACAATTCACCTACTACACCATTTCCACCCTTTTTCCAAGATCTAATCCGCTCTCCAGCTCTTTCCAATTCATCATGAGGTATATCTCCGTCTTCGCAGCCGCTCTGGCGACCCTCGTGACCAGTCTCCCCACACACGATTCCAATGGTCATGAATTAGTTGGCCAGGTGAAATCCGATGACGATAAATACAAAGGCAATCTCTACATTAACGGTGGCTGCTCAGGTTATTATTTCGAGTCTCCTGGGGACGCTTTTAACAAGGCAGTAATTTCATACCCTGAAGGTGTTAGGTGCCGCTTCTATAGGTAAGTCATATCGCATATCTGCGCTGGACATGATTTTTGTGTTAATTCTGCGAATAAAGGCATGACCACTGTAAAGGCCAGATTGGTGAGTTTGAAGGATTGCTGGGTACAATGGGAGACATGGTTCCCTCCGAGCGATTCCGATCCCTTACATGCTGGCATGGATGAACATCCTTTCTTGCTCGAAGCCAAGCAGTTGTAATCCTTCGGGTTGTCAGTTCATAGTGTTGAAACCAGGCCCCCTTTAATCTTTTACCTTTCCACGCACTCGTCAGCCAATCCTCTGTTTCCTTCTTACCCAAACTTCCTTCTCACCACCTTCACTCTCAACATTTCCGGGTCTGACTTGCACTTCCCAAATCTTCAGTCTATAACTCCCACGATCCGCATGTCCAGTATGCAGATCAAACGACCACTCATGTTTCGGACATGTAATACCCATGCTTAGCATAACGCCAAAGTCTTCGATATCAAACGGCGTGCCGTTTGAAAGGGGATACGATGAATGTGGACATTCCTGCAATGTCTTTCGTTCAGAAAATGCTCCGCTTGAAGAACCGGAGTGGGTGCCCACTTACATGATCCACGGCAAGAAACTTTCCTTTGTACTGGAAAATCATAACTTGATCCTTCGCATCTCCAGCCTCGGCGTCTTTCCAGTCGTCTATGGCTATTTCGCTGGCCTGGGCGCTGTCGTTGCGTGGAACGTGAAATATGCGACATCCTGGAATAGTGGTCCCTCGACATGATCGATGTTCACCGACGCGGCTTGTGTCTTCGATGTTGGGGTATGAGGATGCTCCGCCGACGTTGAACCATGCTCCACCTCCCCGCGGCGGCGGAGAGAATGCATTGATGAGGAACATTGGGTTACATTGGAGGGGGTTTCACGAGGCGGGCGACGCTTGGGGTTGTTTAGTCGCAAAGAAGTGTGGGTGTAGCGTCTGGATGACTAATCGATCCGGACAGAGATGAACTTGTTGTGTATAGTGTGTATATGAGACCCCTCTCATGCGAGCTTTGGGTCTGTTAGGCGGAATATACTACCGTAGTGATTGGAGCCGTGATGCCTCTTTGGAATTGCCCCAGCCCACGCTTCGGTGGCGTTGTAGTCAATATGTCCAAAGCCGCATTAACCACTGCGAACACAGCATCAATATCTTTGTACGCGCTTTCAACTAGTCAAGCATAACCATATGCTAATGAAGAATCAGATGAAGATGATGGATACGTGTAAGGTTGAGGGCACTTTGAGGAACGACATGTGATTGGCCAAGCCGGCTGGCCGATATCAGTCATCCGCATCGCCTCATGGAACGCGACACCATCAAGGCGCAAGCGTCATCGTCCTCTTTGTCTTCTCAATGTCCTTCCACATAAAGAAGATCCTCTTGTCATACCGCGCGTACCAGCGACGTTAGCGAGCGGACTTGTCGGAGCTCCGATCTAAAATCTTGGGCCGTTTCACGACGACCGACCGCATCCTTCGCCCAAGTCCGCGGCCTCGTGCCTACATCACATCTTCACAACGCGCAACCACTGTCGCTCACAACTCGCACCGCGATACTCATTGCTACCGTCGCCGCAAATGCGGTCCCTCATCACCCTCTACGCTCTCCCTCTCTCGCTCCTTCTGCCCGCCTTCGCCACGGCACAATCGCTCGGCATTGAAGTCACGCAAGCGAAAGACTGCACCCGGAAAACGCAAGATGGCGACAAGATCACAGTGAACTACAAAGGCACTCTGGAAAGTGATGGCTCGCAGTTCGACTCGAGCTACGACCGGGGGACGCCGTTCAAGTTCACGCTCGGAAAAGGGCAGGTTATCTCGGGCTGGGATCAGGGTCTACTAGACATGTGTATAGGCGAGGGGAGGAAGCTTACCATCCCGCCGTCGATGGGATATGGGAGCGGTGGAACTGGGCCGATTCCTGGAGGGGCGACGTTAAGTATGTCTTGGCTAGTCACGATGACGCGATAAGCAGTTCGTGGATCTGACGTGTGCAGTATTTGAGACGGAGCTGCTAGGCATTGCTGGCGTGGAGCAAGAAGCTGCGCCCCCGCGACCGACGGTTGCGAGGCCCACCGAGAAGCCGCAGGACTCCACGCCGTCATCTACAACTATCCCTACCCTCAAGCCATCGCCCTCCACGACCGAAGAGAACGCTCTCGATAATACCGAAGACGACGCGCCAGCCACCGCAGGAGAAGCTAGCCCTATGGACTCGGAGGATAATGGGGAGTGCCACCTATTGGGCCCATGGGCCCTGATAGTACAAGCCGCCCTTGGACTGCTCGCCGTCTCATCCTTGGTGGTCAAGCGATGGCGGGAAAGGCCACGACGTCCGCTCAAGATCTGGTTCTTTGACGTTTCGAAGCAGGTCTTTGGTTCTGTTCTTTTGCATCTTGCAAATGTCCTCTTGTCCATGCTGTCGTCGGGCAGCTTTGATGTCGCCGCAAACGCAAAGGCGACGGCACAATACGCGGGCCAGGACGACGAAGGGAAGCAGCCGAACCCTTGCTCGTTCTACTTGCTCAACATTTTCATTGACGTATGCTACCCACCCTGATCAACACGAAAGTTACTGACACCTATAGACAACTATTGGTATTCCAATCCTCCTACTGCTCCTCAAGGTCCTGCACCGAGCATTCCTCCTCACACCCCTCGCGCGTCCCGTCGAATCCATCCGATCCGGAAACTACGGCCATCCCCCACGCGCTACATGGTGGCTCAAGCAGTCCGTCATCTACTTTCTCGGCCTCTTCGGAATGAAGCTCTGCGTCTTCCTCATTTTCCAGCTCCTGCCGTGGATTGCTTGGGTTGGTGACTGGGCCCTTCGTTGGACCGAAGGCAATGAAGCCATACAAATCGCGTTCGTCATGTTCATCTTCCCGCTGATCATGAATGCACTACAATACTGGATCATCGACGGTTTCATCAAGGACCCTGCCGGTGACGAAAGCCACTACGCCGTGGCTGCTGGAGAGGAGAGCGATGACGAGAGCGGCGATGAGGCGTGGCTTGACCAACACAGGCGATCGCGCAGAGAAGATGATGACGAGAGCGATGTTGATTCGGTGGACGTAGAGCCGCTTAAAGAGGCGAATCCTCTACCGGTCCCGATCAATAGCCGCAAGGGAAAGGAATACGACCCGGAACATGATGGTGCTCAGCATGACGGGGGTAGTAGTCGAGCAGGAGCATAAGATGGGAAAACTGTTTATTTCATTTTTGCATTAGGTTGTTTGATTGGAGAGAGAAAGGTCGTACGCGGATGTACATCGCTTGGTCCGCTAGACACTTGAAAGTCGAGTGAAAATCAAATACTCACATCATATCGAAATTGACGAAGAAGTGATAACTTTTCCCATCTACCGCATTGGGAACATCATCCTGACGTCCTTGAGCAAGAGTTGCATTTCCGGTCGGGATACAAAGTCGGTAAAGCTCACCCAACGTGGTCTCGGCACATAGTGTCTTACGCTCGGCCCTCCTCATCCTCTGCTTCCAGATTGTATACTGTACCCCAGTCTCAGGGGTACTGTCCACTTCGCTCCTCCCCAACAAGCATCGCGCCGCCTCCCATGTGCTACTCAACGCCTCACGTTGCCAGGCATACCTTCCTTATCTGAGAACTGTTTGCATATCCTCTTGTCCCACTCTATCACCACAACACCCGTTCTTCGCGAGTATCGACTACATCCGCTACCCATAACTACTACTCGCAACCCTTTCGCTATCGTTATCGCTATGATGCGTTCACATCTCGCTACCGTGGCAGCGCTGCTTTCTTGCGTCGGAGCACACATGGAGTACTGGACAAGAACACTCGAGGGAGATAAGCTGCACTGTGGAGTCTCCGAAAGTAAGATTGTCCCCCTTTGCACTGCGATGCTGATCGTGTGTATAGTGGTGATCAAGACTTTCGCTGAAGCAGGGTTCTCATCAATCGGGTTGAGTCCAACGTTGACTATCACTGCTACACCACCACCAATGGACACCAGTACCGTGACGCCCATTCCAAGCGCTTTTGTTGCGCCGACGTCCACCACGGCACCCGTGGACTAGGCTTCCGTGGACGCCTCATCTCTGGGCCCTTGGAACTACTTTAAATGCTTCAACCTGCACATCCCTGGCCGGAAACCAAAGAGCGAAAAGAGTATCTTCCTCAACCCATACATGACCGTAAGTACAACTCCATACGTGTCTCAACTCCGGCATAAGGCGTGCGTGTTGATCCTATCCAAGGTTGCTACGATTGAGGGGATAGACATCATGAGATGTATGCAACACTGTGACGATGGCCATCATCTCTTCTTCGGGATCTACAATGCGACAAAATGCTACTGCGGCGAGAGCTTGGCCAGGGCCGCCCTGAATATTTCCGCCAACAGCTTCTGTCGGAAGTCTTGGTATGTAATTTCGGGGTACAGACTGCGTCGTGTAAACAAGACAACCGGTTCCTAGCATGAGACATTGGGTACTGAGACCCCTCCGGATCACCTTTGCTAATTTTGTACCCCAACCTTTAGCCCAATCGATGATCGGAATTTCGACAACACATCAAGGCTTCCGTGTGGCGACGAAGTAGGGTGCGTACATCATCGATGGCTCGCTTCAAGGCGCGTACAGTGTTTGCTAACCAACACAAATAGCGTATCCGTCTATCACAAAAGCACTCACGGTGTCAGCTTCCGCGAACCCGAATACTATTCCCAAACGAGCCCTGGGAACCGCGTGGAGGTGGGAAGTGGCTCTATACACCTCGCGTTTCAGACAGCCCTATTGACCCTTGGACTTTGGCGCTATTTTACTGGCGAATGGTTCGCCTGGTGGAGCCAACCTTGGTGGTTCATCGTCAGTTCCTGCTTGTCCTGTTTCGCGGTTGCGCTTGGAAAATGCATCTATGCTTACGTCTTGGATGCCAGCGGGAACCCTGACATCCATCTACCCGGAGGCCCGGGACCGTTGTGATGAGGCGTTGGCTGCGACTGGGCTGACTATGAATTGGTTCTCCTATGAGGTTTTAGGGCTTGTTGCGTGGTTGTTGATTTTCGAGATAGTTGGCAAATCCTCGTTTTGGTTCATAGGTTCAAAGCTAGCCTAATCATTTACAGCTACGTGCCTGTTGCCATACCTCCTAAATTGGGACTACAACTTGTGTCGGATTCTGTAAGATTTGGCGTGGCGCCTTGTACTTTGAGACAATAGGCACTGAAACCCATGTGGACAAACATTGCAAAATGCGCCTCCGTACCGCGACGTTATTCCTACTCGGCGCCGCAACCCCCCTCCATAGTACAATACACCATCTGTACCGGTTCAGCGCGCACCCCCATCTCCACTAACCTCTCTCTCATTTCACTCAGCCTCGGCGCCGCCTCTTTCTGACTTCTCCCCTTCCCATCCACATCCGTAGCTCCGCTCCAAAGCACTTCTGCGGCTGCGGCTGCACGCGGCCAGAGCATTTGATCTAGGTTGGATGGATCGGTTTGCTCGGCCCAGAGGTGCACTTCGCCACCGAGAACGAGGTGCTGGTTTGAGGAGGGAATATTGGCGAGCGGGTTGTAGGAGTATATGGCGCGCCAGTTGTGGTAGGGAGCGCAGTCTGTGGGAGTTTGGTTAGTTAGGGTGGGGGATGGGGATATAAGATAGGATAGCTGGAGGGCACATGGTGTGTAAAAGCGAGACATTGAGTGGGTCTACAGAGACCTGTCTGGGTGGGCTTCGTAGACGACTACTTTATATCCTGGCTAGCTTTATGACGCATGGCCGGGAAGAGTTTCGGTGGGGTAGGATGAAAAGAGTGACGTACAGTCTTGGTATTGGTCTGGGTAGTTGAAGTCGAAGTTCAGCCATTGGCCTTTGCCGCAGTCGAGATACTATGCAATCATTTAGTACACGTATCGCGAAAGGGGAACTTTATGAAAATAGAGAATTGAATATACCCAATACATGTAGTTTCCCACAAGCGCCTTATGTCCCTTCTCCACAATCTGGTTGACCGCTTCATCACTCCGCCAGCTCTGCACCACCACGTCCTTTCCAAGCGTCAGATTCCACTCCAAAAGCATTTCTTCCCACACAATCGGGGTGAGCCCCTTCTTCCTGAGCTGCGCATGATTCCGGTCGATGAACTTCTGCATGAGGGGCTGCAGCACGGCAGGGTCTTTGGAAAGCACGGTATCGTCGAGGAGGTACGCGTTCTTGTTAACCTCGTCGCCGCCTGTATGGAAGTAGCTCGAGAACGGAGTGATGCGCGGGAGGAGGTCATCGAAGAGGGTTTCAAGGAACTTGTACACGGCGGAGGAATTGAGTTTCAGGGTTCCGGAGGGGGGCTCGGCGGCGTACGTGTGGTGGTCAGGTTGGATATCGAAGGCGGCGATAAGATCGGGGTTGCTGTGGTAGATTGACGATGTGTGGCCTGGCATGTCGATCTCTGTAATGAGTTGCACACCCTGGATAGCGGCGTGGTACTGCAGCTCTTCAAAGTCATCCACCGTGTAAACTAGGTTAGGCCGGAAAGCGCCCTTCTCTGCTAGTCTAGGTAGGGACGGGATCTCGAGGGGCCAGGACTGCGAGTCTGTGACGTGCAAATGTAAACGGTTCATTTTGTTGTAAGCGAGCGCATCGATGGTGCGCTTGATGTCTTTAACGGGAAAGAAGTGGCGTGAAACATCTAGGTTGAGGCCGCGGTGGGAAAATTTGGGGTGGTCGGTGATGAGGAGGGGGGCTAAGGTGGTGTATACGGCGCTTGGATCAGGTAGGCAGCTGGGACCGTTCGAATCGTATGACGGTGAACTGTGTTGGAAGAAAAGCTGAGTGAAGGTTGTGAGACCGCGGATTATTCCGACGCTGGAGTTGGCGGATATAGTGGCTTCGCCAGTTTCAGTCAGGGAAAGGCTATACGATTCGTCGATGTTGCCTGCTAATGCTTTGGCAATGTCTTCTGGGTCATTCTGGAGGATTTTGAGTTTGACGTGAGAGATTTGGGGCACATTCGATAAGACAGGTTCCGTCCAATTTCGCGGATGGAATTTCCATGGATCCAAATTCCTCTCGAACATGGAGTTGTGAGCGGAATTAACGGCGTGTTTGATCAGGTCCTCTCCGTCCAAAGGTTGTTTGTTTGAAGCTCTACGCTTCTTATAGCTGCTCTCGTTCTCTCGTGGCTGGAGAAATGACCCATACCAACTGTTTTGTGAGACGGCGTCATAGAGCCGGCTTTGAAGGGGCTGTTCTTCGCTACTGGTGGTGAAGGTGAAGAGGACGGTGTTTGATATGCTGAGAACCTTGTCGCCGTGCTCATAGTGTGTGGGGATGGGCCATATTGCTGATGCCAAGGACGCGAGTAATAGAGTGTAGGATGGGAACTTCATTATAAAGGCTTCGCCAACCAAGCGGTAGATAATAGTAACGGGGAATGAGGGTCTTAGAAAGTTAATCTAAAGGTAAGGCGGATTTTAGGCAAGGATAAGTCTCGTTTGTGAATTTGGCAAAGGAGGAGTAAAGCAACATATAATCAGGCAGTTTGCTGTCGTTCCTAGGCGGCACAGCTGGTGAAAGAAGCAGGTATTCCCACGGGCTGGACTCGTAGGTGTGGCTACTTCAGCTGACGTGTACTCATTGGGAGAAAAGATGTAGCTTGAATTACAGAGTGACAAACTGCGAACAGAGGATGCAGCTGATGCGTAGTTGTAGTGGTCTTCCGGAGAGCGTTCCCACTTGGTGTTGGCAGAGGTGCTTGGGCACCGTGCGCACCGTGCCCTTGCTATCGTAAGACCCCTGACAGCACCGCACTCCACACTCCACAGAGAATACACCATTACTAACGACCAGTCACTTTCACCTTGTGCAGCAACGAAGCGCTCTGCCTGAGTCGACAGAATCCCTCATGTTCTGATCGTCAACCCCGAATATTCACTAGCGCTCAATCGTCCACGGAGCGCCAGGCAATCGCCCCGCTTCTGTCTTGCCCAATGTAGGAATCCCCCGCATCTCGAAGATTGATGCGCGGCACCTTCGCGCTCCGGCCTCCGACACAGTAGGGCAAAACCTCACACTGAATATTTTGTGCCGAGGTATAGCATATGAAGATGTAGGGAAGGCACTTGCCTACTTTAGGTATCTATCGGATTCTGGTTGGATGGTCCGAGTCAAGGCGATATCCGCGGGGCCCTTAGGCGTTCTCAGTTGCATGTTCATCGTTTCACTTAAGTAGGCGCCTCCTCTTAGTCCTGAGCGGCGTAGCTTGTCCTCCATGAAAGCTGGAACGCAGTCCTAATTGTTGCTACCAAAGTCTCCCAACTGCTGTCATCATGTTCGATTACGTCCAAACCTCGTTCTCGACCACTCGAGCCGTCTGCGCCGCCTTCGTCCTCTTCGTCGCGTACCGTTTTTCTCGCAAAATCTACGTCGATGCTCGTCTTCGCAAGCTCGGCGCCCGCGCGCCTATTCGACGGTCGTATCTGCCATTTAGTGCTGACGTAGTTTATGAAGTGATTCGTCATGTGCTCGACGACACACTCTACGAGATGTGGCTCATAATGTTCGCGAAACATGCGCCTACACAGTGGACAATGGAAGCAGGTATTGGCGAACGCGTCATTATAACCGCGGAACCAGAGAACATCAAAGCAATTCTAGCGACACAGTTTAAGGAATTTGGCAAGGGACCGGAATTCCACAAAGACTTTGAAGATTTTCTTGGAAATGGTGGGTAATGTTTTCACTCGAACGATCCGAGATAGCGTTCGGACCGGGACAAACGGAACTTCGAAAGTAGTGGAAGTTGCTAACTCTGGGCAGGCATCTTCAACGTCGATGGACCCCAGTGGCACGATTCGCGACAACTGATCCGGCCCCAATTCGTCAAAGATCGTCTGAGTGATCTCGACATTTTTGAGGAGCATGTGCAAATCTTGCTACAAAGAATCAGCAATACTCCGGATTTCGATATGATGGACCTGTTCTACCGGTACACACTTGACGCGGCAACACATTTCCTGCTCGGCAAAAGCGTTGACAGCTTGCGTCAACCCCAGACGGCCTTTGCGGATGCCTTTACCAATGCGCAGCGGATCCAGGGCTTGATAGCAAGACTCGGGTCAGCATCTACTCTGGTCTCCTTCGTATATTTGCCTCGCTAATTAAGCTACAGCCCTTTGAACTGGATCGTTCCTCGCAAAAGGATGGATTTCTATGGCTCGCTCAAGATTATTGACGACTTTGTCAATGTGTACATTGAGAAGGCGCTCGCACTCTCTCCGCAAGAGCTCGAAGAGATGACAAAGCACGATGATGGCTATACCTTTCTCCACGCAATCGCAGCGTACACACGCGACCATAAAACGCTGCGCGACCAACTCGTCTCGATCCTCCTTGCGGGCCGGGACACTACGGCCTGCACGCTAGCATGGGTTGTCTACGAGCTTTCTTTGCAGCCAAAGATAGTCGACAAGCTTCGGAGTGAGATAATCGCAAAGATTGGACTGGAGCGAGCCCCAACGTACAGCGACTTGAAAGACATGAAGTATCTCCAGCACGTCTTGAACGAGACGCTTCGCCTCTACCCGGTTGTGCCGTACAACGTTCGCGTCGCTCTACAGGATACCACTCTCCCCGTCGGAGGCGGGCCCGATGGACTCCAGCCCGTTGCTGTCCTCGAAGGAACTCCAATTGGCTACTCGACGCTCGTGATGCAGCGTCGTGCGGATTTGTATCCGCCTCCGGAGTCGGGTTTCCCAGCTGTCGATAAATTTGTCCCCGAGCGTTGGGAACACTGGACGCCGAAATCCTGGACTTGTACGTATTCCCAGAGTACAAGCTGTCAATCCTGCTGCCAATGCGCGTCTTATAGATGCTGTTTGCACAGGCTTTGACATCGTACCTAATCCCCATGCTATGCAAACGTTTGCTAATTGAACAAAGACATCCCGTTCAATGGTGGGCCCCGCATTTGCATTGGGCAGAACTTTGCGCTTACGGAGATGGGGTACACGCTCGTGAGGTTGTTGCAGAAATTTGAGAAGGTGGAGAATAAGATGGATGGGCCGCAGATTATGCATTCCGACATTGTACTGCAGCCTGGCAAGCCGCTCAAAGTTGCATTCAGTTGAGAACGGAGAGCTTCGTCTGGAGTATCGTTTGCTGGTTCGTTGAGATGATGAGCTACGAAATAATTTTAAGCATCCTTGATACATTGTCTTCCAATCTCGTGTTGGTTTAGCTGTACAGGTTGTGCTGCATGCGGCAAGGTCTGCTGACAAGGGTGCTCCTCCCCTCTGAATGCTGAAGCTCAGCCTCCTCGATTCCTGCCAGCCTTCAGTACTCAGCCTTTCACCTCCCTACATCCCACCTACACTCGAAAAATATTTCTCGCCTTGTGCGTTCAAGCGTCTGTCATTTTTACACACGTATCACGAACGCTGTCTATGCCGCCGATTTCGGGGCCAGCCTTGTCGCATCGTCAGGCAGCCGCGGGGCCAACGTGGGGCTCGTTTAATGCCTGAATCGAACACCATCTTAATTTAAGATATGACGCGTTGGCATGATCCTTCGTGCGAGACACCGGATGTGGAGGTGGAATCGAACACTATACTGAAATGCAAAGCCTGTGGAAGGTCCTGTCCGCCCGTCGAAGAACTGATCTCGGAGCGCGCCGACACGAGCTCCGCTTTACAGATACCACTTGATGAGCCTCTCGGACAGATGAATTTGTGGTGGCCAGAAAGTGTGCCGTACGAAAGAGGAGGGGTACAGACGTATGGTTCACGGAGGCCTTCAAACAAGCAAGACGCACGTCCAGATACACTTCCGGACATTGCTTCCTCACATATATATCAAGATGCTTTGCGGTCAGACGAATTTCGACTGGCCTGCCTCTCTGCTGTTTCTGATAAGGAAGCACCCATCCACGTCACTTTGGAGGTCTTCCCCGACAACGACCACCCAGAATACGAATGCGCTTCTTATGCGTGGGGTGGAGAAGATGGAGATAGCACACCGTGTCGACCGATATACATCGGGCTATACTGGGACGTGTTGCTGCAAACCAAAAATTGCAGCTCGCTGCTTCGGTTCTTGCGCCCTTGGAGGGGTACACGAATGGTCTGGGTCGATGCGATTTGTATAAACCAAGAGAGTTTGGCCGAAAGGGCGACTCAGGTGGCGAAGATGAAATCTCTTTACGAAAGGTGCTTCAGGGTCGTTGTGTATCTGGGAGATGATATGATCACTTGCTCGAACCGGTTCCCGAAGTCTCGTTCACTAGGAACTCTTCAAAACGAGGAGCATCCTTTCCCCCGAAACCATCCACTCCGAGAATCCCAGTTTGACTTGAAAGAAATTCTTTCTCGCAGATACTTTAGCCGGCTCTGGGTTATTCAGGAACTCGTAGCTTCCCGGCGAGCTGTCATCCGCATCGGCGACGTTGATTACAACGCCGATGCCGGTATTATTGCTAAAGAGTTTCTAGCCAACAACGGAGTCTTTAGTCCAGCTCCCTGGTTTCAGTATTTGGGACATGGCTCCATCCCAGGCAAATCTATAGATGATGTTCTTTCTGATGGTGCAAGGAGTACCTCTGCCGGATCCTTGAGACTTACGGCAACAAACTACTCAGATGAACCAGTAGAAGATCGTGAGAGGCCTTCGACACAAAATTCGGAGGCAGAGGCAATAGGTGGGATGCTTTACGTTTTGAAAATTACCGCTCAGTCACAGGCTTCGGTAAGTCACTCTGCGGTGTTGAGAAGCGTTCCGAGGAACGGTATGTTTGCCGTTCCCCGCTTCTCCCAATCGATGCAGCAAACTTCTCGATGAGCTTCGCTAACCACGAACCTTACTTTGTAGGATCCTCGGGATCGTCTCTTTGGGGTAATCTCACTGCTTTCTGATCCTAACGTGCAACGAGATCTCGCTCCGGACTACGAAATCTCGTATCAACAATTCCTCATTGGGTTCTTTGCCTACCTCCTCCTAGTTGGCGGCAGGTCATGGTTTCTTTGGAATGCAGGTATTGTGGAAGACCTGCACACGACAAACGACTCGTCAATACCATCATGGGTGCCTCAATGCCGATCGAGTGGATTCTGGCGGTATATCCTAGAAACTGAAACGAGGAAGAAGTGGAACCATCCACAAATAGAGGAACCATGGTTTTGTGGAAGGGTCCCGCACATGAAATCATTTGGCAAACACATTCGGGAATATGATAGTTCTTGGCTGTTCACTGAAGTCTCTGATTACGCCGACGATGCAATCGATCCCACAAGCGGAGCGTTGATCATCACCGTAACGCATCTTTTTTCTCTTCGAGATGGCATTTCCCTCCAAGGAGCACATGGCCCTATGCACGTATACTCTATTCCTGTACAGATCGAAGGAAATATTTGGAAGCCTTCATCACTTGTACTGCTGTCTATGGGAAGTCTGGATATACAACCCGAGAACGACCATATCTTCATTCCCAATAGGCTAGCAGATACGTATTTCATCTTACGACGACAGTTGCACGAGACACCTGGGCACCCTTCATTCCGACTTATCACTACTCGCATTCGATTACTAGAAACGGATCGTCCGTGTGGAATACACCTCGAAGGATTACTCAATCAAGAATACCAGAGTAGTGAGAGATGGTCGGAACTCTGGCCACTTTCAAGGGAGGCGCTAATGCCAAAAATTCGAGCTAGTGTAGCCGCAGCATTAACGGCATTGCAAGAAGAATTGCAACAGCAGGCGGGCGCCAGATACGGTGAAATCCATGCTGGCACCGACTGGACCTTCAGGTTCTGCTACTTTTTCCTTAGAAGACCTCGTCCAGACTCGTCATCGAGCGAGGAAAAAGACCGACTTTATGCCAATATAATTCGACTGTGGGCCGCGCTGAGTCAGGATCTCAACATGAAGCGCGGGTACGCCGCGTCTACAGAAACTTCAATAGCAGCGGTGCGTGAAGTATTTCTAGGCTCCATCAACCCCAGATTCCAAGCCAAGGCTGTTCTCGATCAGACGCAGGAGGAGAGCATGATCATTCTCGCAGTTCCATATGACGAGTGGTTTCGATTTCACGAGAGTATCCGCTCTACATTTCCCCGATCACGTAACAAGTACTATACTGATCTTCTGCTACGGTGGAAGTGGAGCTATGAGGGCGAACGACGGTGGCACAAACCTCGGGAGCTACCAGACTCCGAGAACCGGGACCTATCGCGCAATCTGCCCGAACGTATTGTCATCTGTATGCACCTCAACGATTTCTTCGATCAGGTTCGGGCCCATACTGGCTGCGTGCCGGAGGTTTTGCATCAGCTTGTTCACGCCTATAAGCCACCTCTAGAGGTGAGCGAGGTTATTCAAATGGTCATAAACGGCCCTACCGAGGAGCAACAGCGTATCGGGCTACCAAAGTACCTTGGAGAGGTACTGGTCGATGGGAGTCAGTACAAGATTCGGATCATTTAGACAAAACACAGCGCTCTAGAAATCTCACAAAATTCTACCCATCTTGAGTCTCGAAAAAGTTCGTTAGCCAGGGATGCTATGATGAACTTGTAATTACATGATCGATAGACTCTATTATTTGTACGGAAATTTTTCTTTCACCTCTGCCTAGGGTGAAATGCTGTAGATGTACTGTATCACGGAGCCGCCGCGCGTTCCATCGCGAGTCATGATGTCCCCCAAGTAACGGGTCCGTATCAACATGCGGTCGATTTGCATTGTTACAGCGTTGCGTCCCCGCAACCAAAGAAAGTATCGAATAACTACAGACAAGCTCAATCCGTCAATCTTTCGACAGCCTCCACTATTACAACTTCGCTTTTGCGGATTCTTCCCACAATGGACGCAAAGCATCCTCCATTGGGCTGTCTTTTCGCGCAATTCTTTCCTTGGTGGTCTTGAAAACTCGAGGGATCCCGGTCTGCTCAAATGGTATTCCGTCCCGAATGATGGCCGACAGACCCTTGGTCGACAACAAGATCTGAGGCATGCCGTGTCCGTTGAAACCTGCAATGATGAATTGTCCCGGTCGTTCGGGAACGTGGCCGACATGTGGCACGAAGTCCGCGGTGTAGCCCATGACTACGGAAGTATCAATCATCAGGGGTCTTCATCGATAAGCGCGGGAGGATTGAATCACTTACTACCGGTCCAGACCTTCTTCGTCTTCGCTTCCGAGTTTTCCCACCCTCGGAAATTCCGCTGCATATAGCCATCAAAATACGGTACCGCCTCGTCGACAAGTCTATCATCTTGTACATTGTCGAACCACCGCTTGCGGTTGGCCCAGAAGCGGGCGGTCGCTCCGCCAACGATGATGCTTCCGTCCGCACGAGGGATCAGGTAGTCAAAGTTGCGATCGTTGAAGCGGAGGGCGTATGTGTTGACGAGGTGTGGCGAGTTCTTTCCTTTGGGGCTGTCAATGTGGCTGCAAACACCACGGATTGGAGTGATACTCCGGGCGTATTCGGGCAAAAGCTGGGACGAGAAGCCGTTGGTGGCGTAGACGATTTTAGGTGATTTGATTGCACCGCGTGGAGTTTGTATCGTCCACCTTCCAGCGTCATCTGTTGACGAGGAAACAGAGGTCACGGATGTGTTTGCTTGTACGTTGAGGCCCTGGTCGAGGAGCTTGCCCAGGAGCTGTTGTACCATCTTCGCCGGCCACAGATGTGCTGCGGTGAAACTAAACGCACACACTGCGCCTTTGACACCGGTGATCTTGATCGAGAAGATCAGCTTGTTGTCTAGCTCAATTCACCATGGACATTCTTACTCTTTCCGCATCCTTCTCCGGAATAAATGCAGTATCGTGCAAATCAGCAACCCCTGCTTCAACCAGCTTTCGATAAGCCGCCTCCGTCTCCATCGCATGCTTCTTGTCAAGATAGACATCCAATGACCGCGTGAGTTGGAAATCGCAGTCCAGGCCCTCGCTCTCTACGAGGTCCTTTACAGCGTACACATTCGCCGACTCAAAGGCTGCCAACTCCGCTGCTGCTTCGATTCCGAACATCTTCGTATATTTTGTCACCTTGAAGTAGGTGTCGGGCTTAACGTGCCCGCCATTTCGACCAGTGGCGCCAGAGGCTATCTTTCGAGCTTCGAGCAGGACGATTGATGGTGGGTTGGGATTGTCTTTGAGAAGGTGATAGGCGGTTGCCTGTCGAACTAATTAGCACGTGGTGTTGTGGCAAGGTACGCGTGTAGTATCTCATCAATGCGCAAGTGACAATTTAGATGGCATTTCCAAAAGCGGACGTGGAAATACCATCGCACGACACCCCGCATATTACTCGAAACACACTACGGATGAACCTTGAGAATGGGAGACTTGCGATGCCCGAAAACCCGGCCCCGATAATAACAATGTCGGCTTCGGATGGGACGTCCTCGGTGCTGCGCAAGTCATCGAATGGAAGCGGATCCGCGTTCCAAAATGATGGCACCGGATTTGGCACTGGCATGCGGTCGGCTACAGAGGGCGTCATATTGGAGTTCGTCCTATGCTGAGAAAAAAATCACAGCAAACCGCTTTATCGAGCACGAGCGAGTGGAGGTTCATCTGGAGTACCTTGCAGCTTCATGTCCTCGGGTTGTGCCGAGACGCTGCGGCGGGTCTACCATAGTCCCACCGGCTATGCTAGCCAACTAGAGCTACAACATCGGAACGGCTGCTATCTCCCCCGCTTCCTCAGCGTCTTTGGCGTGTAGATGGTGCCGTCTCGCGCATGTCCAAACGCGGCGGATCTCTTGGTATCGCTTCTCAAGGTCCATGTCGTTCCGATGGCGGAGATATGACGGCCAAGCCTTTCCCGAAGTAGTGGAAGATAGACCATGCCAACGCGCCTATTCATTCGGGTCGGCTAAGATGGCACTAGTGCTGGCGATGAATGGGCCGACATACATCGGTGCGTTGCTTTGAAGTGCACCAAGCATTCGACAACACTTGGTATTATTTCAGAGGATCTTTTTTCACCATCTTCTTTCATGTTGAGTAATTGGTAGCAGATGGAACCACGTGATGAAAGCTTCACGCTCATGGCCTACAATCGCAGTGTAAATTGTTCTACTTGGGATTTGAAGTCGACGCAGCCACGATACCACGAGCCATCTCAGGAAACGAGTCCGCAGTAACATCCATCTCACCAAACAGATCATCGCATCGAATCTTCTCCCAAATCGTACAATACGCGGCCTTGAACCTAGTCCTCAGTCAATAACATCATTCAAAATCACGGATGGAGTCAAAAGGGTACTTACCCCGACAGTTTGGCAGCCGTCACGTCCCAGTTATGCGCCGCCGCAAACCACTTCTCATCCTCGCTCCCCAGTCTCTCCAACATCATCTGATAGACCTTCGGATCCGGTTTCCCAATCTTAAACGCATCGCACGAGATGAAGTTCTCCGTAGGCATATGAATCCCATTATGCGTAAAGTAGCCCCCGACCCTCTCCACATCCCCGGCCGTCAGCGCCCAAACCGTAAACCCATTCTCCCTCAAGATCTCAAAACATTCCTTCACTCCGGGCCTCGCTTCCAGCTTCATATACTGCTGCAGGATATACTTTAGATCGTCGTCGTTGGCGAAGTCGTGCGGCTCTTCGATACCAGACATGTAGAGCATGCGGTAGAAGAGGCTGCTGAAGACGTCGCGGAAGCCGACGTATTTTCCGTTCATGCTGAGGTACGTGTATTCTCTTTCTGTCACTTCGATCCAGAGGTAGCCGAGCAGACGGGGTTTGATGCCCGCGGCTCGGAGCTTGTCGCCTAAGCGGTGGTCGAGGGCGTCGAACATGGCGTCGTAGGAGACGCATGTTCCAACTATGTCGAAGACGACGTGTTTTCCAGATTTCGACATGGTCTTGGGAACAGGATTCGGACAATGTTTTGGTGGTTGCGACTGCACAGTTTGGGGGTTTCAAGTAAGTCTTGATGGGCGTACACAATGTTGGCGGAGGAGTTGGTTGGTAGCAAGATCGCCGCACAACTAACAAACATGTAGATACTCGGAGGTTTCCGAGAATGCCTGCAAGACGCTGGAGCGGAGCCAGTCGCGCGAATCAGCATCTCTCGACACGACTCCGCCGACGTGCAGCCAAGTCTTCTCCATTGTTCCTGACTTGGCGGGATCGACACCTCAACGGTAGTATGCAACCTGGCCATCCTTCGCCCTTGCCCCCAGGAGATGATGTAGATAGGAGGAACAATCAGTGTGGGGTAAGCACCGAGCTGTAGTGGCCAAGACACGTATCTCGATAAGACTGATTCGTTGTGCTGAGCCGGTGCGAGTTGATAGCCGGGAGTATGGCCCTGTGTGTAGTTGTGATATATATACACGAGCAATTGACTGCGTTTCGACATCGGGTCCCTAGCTGTCTGTTTGCTTCTACATGCTAGCAACGAGCTGTAGTCTTTCATATTCGCCTTCACCCCGCCGCAAGACAGCTTTCTGGCCCACATTCTGGCGGTAGCTACGAAGTAATCCACAATGGCGTCCCCCGAGGTCAAACTACCCCCCACCCAGGACCGCCGCGCCTCCCACGAAAGCGACCCGAAATCCACACCTCTCGTCCTCGTACAAGATGGCGACGCGGAGAACGCAGCCATCCTCGCCGCATATGAGGCCTACGTTCCCGACAGCGCGGAAGAGAAAGCGCTCGTTCGAAAGATCGACTTCGTGTTGCTTCCCATCCTGTGGTGGATGTACATATTGGCGTATCTCGATAGAGGCAATATCGCGAATGCTAATGCTGCGGGTATGAGTGAGGACTTGGGACTCTCGGATGATCGTAAGTTGATTCTCACTTAAGTACGATGGGAGTTGGCTAACATATGCTAGAATATGCGATGCTCGTTTCGCTCTTTTTCGTGGCCTATGTTATCTTCGAGGTTCCATCGAACATGCTTCTCATGAAGATCAAGCCTTCAATTTATATGTGTATGTAACACAGACCCCCCATACGCAATGCAAAAGAACGTCAACTAACTATTCTTCTCACATATAGCCTCAATTGTCTGGATCTGGGGCTGCGTCGTCATCGGAATGTCTCAAACGAAGAACGCGTCCGGGTTCCTCGCTGGACGTTTCTTCCTTGGAGCGATTGAAGCGGGACTTTTCCCCGGCGCACTCTTCGTCTTGACCTGTTGGTACACGAAGCGCGAAGTTGGTGAGTGATGGTCGAGAATGCTGAGAATAAGGACGCGCCTGCTGACTTGTATGCGAACTTGCAGGCAAACGTTTCTGCATCTTTTATACTTCTGGCTGTATCGCTCCCGCGCTTGGCGGCGTCATGGCTGGAGCCATCATCTCCGCTTTGGACGGTGCCCGCGGAATTCCAGGATGGCGCTGGCTCCTCCTCGTCGAAGGCGTCGTCACAGTCGCCTGCGGTTTTGGACGTAAGCACTTCCCCTTTCCCGTGCCCATCCCGACCCCCGCCTCAAAGACCAATATACTAACCTCACCCCTTCCAACAGTCTACTTCATCCTGCCCAACTGGCCCCTAACCTCCAAAATGCTCACCCCAGATCAACGCATTCTCGCCCACGTCCGCATCCTGCGCGACCGCAACCAACACTGGGAGCCCGAAGAGGCGGAGCTAACCCCCTTCCAAGCCTTCATTGCCGTTCTCAAAGACCCCAAAACATACTTCTTCATGCTGATATACTCCTGCAACATCCTCGCTTTGACAATCTCGTACTTCATCCCGACGATGCTCAAGGGAATGGGGTACGATAAGGTGAGCGCGCAGTGGATGACGATTCCGATCTGGATGTGTGGTGCTGCGTTTCAAATTGTCTGGTAAGTACACAGATTTGTGAAGATCCCAATCATTCCGATCCAGATCCACGTCTCTCGCAATCGAGAAACTATCCGCTAACCATCCCTCTTTCCCCCATCAGGTCCTACACCTCCGACAAAACCCAAGACCGCCGCTACCACAACGCGGCCCTCCTTCTCTTCGCCGGGGCCGCCGCCCTCGTCTCTCTCATCACCACCAACAACACGGTGAAATACGTCATGATGTGTTTCCTCATCGGCGGCATGTACACCACCGTGCCCCTCATCCTCAACTGGACGAGCGAGAGTCTATCGCGTCCAGAGCGCAAACGCTCCATTGCTATTGCGCTCGTAAACTCGTTTGGTCACACGAGTTACATCTGGGGTAGTTATCTGTGGCCTAGTGGTGAGGGGCCGAGAAATTTGAAGGGGTTTGCGGCGAGTACGGCGGTGTTGGGGTTGGGTGCCGTGTTGGCGGCGCTGGGGCCAGTGTTGTTTCGACGTATGCCGGGGGGATGGGAGGAAGATGATGTGGTGAGGGGGCGAGAGGTTGTGGTCGAGTTGGATGAGAAGCCCGAGAAATTAGAGAAGTGAGGGACGAGTTGGGAGGAAGTCGTGATACCACGTGAAGGTGCTTAAATGCAGGTATCTGTACGGCGGAATGGTTTAAGGTTGTTCATTGTGAAGAGCAATGAAGTAGCATACATTCTAGGATGGCAGACATCTGACCACAGTCCCACAAACACCCAACTTCGGTTCAATTCGCAAGACGGAATTTCATATTTGCTACAAATATATGAACCATTGTTCTTAATTACTATGTAGTCACCGGAGACTATGAACCGTCGTTCTTAACCACTATATAATCTGCCTTCTCTTCCATTATTCGGAGAGCATAGCTCTTCATGTACAAATCCGAAGACCAATTCGATCATTACCATTGTGATCATGACCCGTAATTCCTCCGAGGAGTTCTCTTGCCAATAGCGATTATCGCCCCTTCCATTCATCAAATCCCAAAAGTATCCAAAACGCCGCCGCTGATGCTGAGCAAAGTTCTCAAGAAAACAAAATGGGCCGCGCAATGGCCACTATGCAAGTCTATCGTGTTTTACAGTGTAACGGAAAGGATGCCAACAGATGCCGCTAGTAAAACAAGACCACAGTTGAAGAACGGTCGGAAAGCACTCGAAGAAGCAGTGGGCGCCACATTATTCTCCTGCAGATTAGCCGTGGCTCCAGCTGTAGGAGAAGACGGTGCAGCGGTGATGGGGAAGCCTTTGGAGTCAAATGACTTGGCCGTCGCCGAAGCACCGACCGGTGCCGTGTAGACTGTTGTAAAGCCCTTGTCGTCGTAGGTAGTAATTACCTGGACATCGGCAGTGGCGGAGGGCTCGGACGCGGATGATGGCTTAGAAGCGGATGAGGGCTCCGAGGGCGAAGCTTGCGAAGACGGCGCAGACGAAGCGGGTTGGGATGTGGCCTGGAGGTATGTCTTAGTATCTATGGCGAGGAGAGAAGAACGGAATGTGGGAAAGGTCTTACTAACAGGCGCCAAGCTGGGGGGCACTACCTTGCCCGAGTCTGAAACAGACCACCCACTAGGGAGTCCTGGGGGAGTGCCAAAGGTCTGCGTGGGAGCGGCCGTCGCACTCGTCACCCAGGGATACACGCTTGATCGGTCGGCTGGCGTGAAAGGAATGGGCTGACCATTGGCCGAAGAGGTAATGGCGGGGGCTTCGTCTTGGACGGGTGTGCCGCCCGAGTTGATCTGACCGCCGGTGGACTTGATTGATTCCCAGTTACCGGTCTTGTCGCCGTAGCTGTACTGAGTGCCGGTGGAGTAGTCCTGGACCTTCAAAGACTTGACCTTCATGGTGTAGGGACCCGCGGAGTAGTCGATCGGTCCACCAGCCCATTCAATGGTACCGGGGTCGTTGCTGGAGTCGCCACCAGCCCAAGCGCCAAGCTTGACCATCATGGGCGTCTGGGGGTACTGGTTGTTGGCGTCGGCGGGGGCGAGTGTGCGAACCGTGATGCCGTTGATCTGCCAGACGATCTGCTCAGCAGTCCAGATGATAGTGTACTTCTGGAAGCCATCCTGATTGCCTGCGTTGGCATGGAACGCACCGCGGTCGTGGGTGGTTGTCTGGCCCTTGCCGAAGTAGTTGGACTGGACCTGGGCGGCATCGGAGCCGAGCCATTCCCAGTCGATTTCATCCAGGCAGTCAGACTGCAGGAAAAAACTGCTGACCATGCCGGTGCCTGGTGCGGATTGCAGCTCAACATCGACCTGACCAAACATGATGTACCATCTCGAGGCGATGTTGGGGTTGTCGCCGGACTTGGCGACGGTGAAGGAGACGCCGTCGTCGCCGTACGTGGGGTTGCCGGTGGGGGTGAAGCTGTCGGATGCGGAGGAGAAGTCGATGGTGACCGTCTTGCCCAGCGCAGAGACGGGCTCGCAGTCCTGGGTCAGAGGGTTGCACTCGGAATATGTCTGAGCGGCTGCGGGCAGAGCGAGGACTGCGGCCGTAGCGAAGGCAGCGGCAGCTCTTATCGTGGACCGCATAGCGAATGAGGTTGTGAGGGAGCGATGGACGGCGGCGGTGCCGGAGCGAGAGTATAGAGCGTACGAGTGTAGCGATGAGCAGCGATAGTAGCGATAGTAGCGATAGTAACTAGTCAGAGGGTTCAGTGACTGTGAGATGGGATGGTAGTTTGTCAATCGGGTGTAGCAATGAAGTAGTGAGGTTGAGTGAGAAGTAACTGGTGCACGTTGGGCAGGTGCCAGTTAAAAGCGCTGCATCCAGCCATCTTGTTAGTTGATGACTACGTGTTGGCAAAAAATTCACTCATGGACCGTGTGGCGTGCTGTGTTCAGCGCCCAGGTTGGAGGAGAAAGGACGAGGTTGGCGCGGCGACGCTGGCGGGATGGCTGGAAAGGGACGCCCCAGCCACCTCCCAAGCGTCGGCCGACGTCACGCGCAATCACAAGGAGCGATCAGAGGCCCGTCCTGATGCAAATCAATAGCGACCTAGAATACGCGCAAATGAGGCCGAACGAAACGGGTCGGCACCTCGAGAGCTGACGAAGCTGCCTGCAGAGATGGGATGGGGTGTGCAGGGGGCACGGGCCCCTCACGCGGTTGCGCCACAGATGGATGCCCCGCAACACCATGGCCATCACCCCACTAACGCTCCTCCCAGGCCGTCCAGTCATCACACCCGACTATTTTCAGCCCTCAATACCCCTCAGCCGTTCATGCAGCCGTGTCCGTGTCCGGATCCAGGAGACCCTGCATAGAATAATTATTGTTCGCCAACATTGGACAAGTTTCCCCCAAAAATTCTTCGAGTCACGCGTCAAAGAGGAAGGTCTCTACGCAGCGTCTCACCCCGCGCACCCACCTTCCCGTAACCGACCGCCATGTCTCTCACCAATGCAACCCCACTCGAGGTAGCCAAAGCTGCGCGCGTCGGGTCGCGGCAGCTGGCCGTGCTATCGACCGAGGACCGCAATGCAGCTCTCTCTGCAATCCACCGTGCCTTAGCCGCCGGTAAGGACGACGTGCTTGCCGCGAACCGAAAGGACTTGGATGAAGCGAACAAACAGGCCGCCGGCGGTACGCTAAGCGCGAGTTTGGTGAAGAGACTTGATTTGGGCAAGCCTGGAAAGTACGAGGACATGCTGCAGGGGATATTGGACGTGAGAGACCTTGAAGACCCGAGTACGTCAGATGCGCCCCAAGCCCCAAAACAGTGGAGGGTCTTCCATCCCATATTGCTCACTGAAAGCCTCGTGGATGCACAACCCAGACTACATGTCGGGCGGAACTCAGTAGTCGCAGGTACTAACATGGTGAAGTAAACAAAACCACCTCCCGTACCCTCCTAGACGACGACCTCACCCTTTCCCGTATAACTTGCCCAATCGGCGTACTCCTCATCATCTTCGAAGCCCGCCCCGAAGTCATCGCCAACATCTCCGCCCTCGCCCTCAAATCTGGCAATGCCGCCATCCTAAAGGGTGGCCGAGAATCCTCCCACAGCTTTGCGGCCATTGCATCCATCGTCTCCTCCGCCCTTGCAACTACAAAGGTCCCCTCGGATTGCTTACAGTAAGTGCCAGGCCGGGCGCCGTAACCCTTGCCCTGGTTTCCCTCCGTGCAGAGTACGTCCAGTCGCTAATTTGCTAGGCTCGTCCAAACTCACGATGTCATTGCCGATTTGCTCAAGCAGGATTCTTATATCGATCTATGCATCCCCCGTGGCGGCAATAAGCTAGTTCGCTACGTGAAGGACTCGACCTCAATCCCGGTACTGGGTCATGCCGACGGGATATGCACTACATACCTTCTTGGCGACTACCCAGCAGAAAAAGCCATCAAGATCATTGTGGACGCCAAAGTCTCATACCCAGCTGGCTGCAACTCCCTGGAGCAACTGCTTGTCGATGAACCAGCCCTGACCACCACTCTTCCCGCGGTAGCTCAAGCCCTCCTTCAAAAAGGCGTCTCACTCCGTTGTGACCCTCCCTCCCTCGCCGCGCTCCAGGCATCTCTAGACGCGCACTCGGCAGCGCTCCTCCAGCCCGCCTCCGAAACCGATTTCTCGACCGAATTCCTCGACCTCATTCTCGCCATCAAAACGACGACCACATTCGACGAAGCAATAACGCACATAAACACTCACTCAAGCCACCATACTGATGTCATCCTAACCAACGACTCTACAATCGCCCACTCCTTCCTAGCCGCCGTCGACTCCTCATCCGTGTACTGGAACACTTCTACGCGCATGGCCGATGGGCAACGGTACGGGTTCGGCACTGAAGTCGGCATCTCGACGAACAAGATCCACTCTAGGGGACCTGTGGGCTTAGAAGGACTAACCATCTACAAGTGGACGATTGTCGGGGACGCACAAGTGAGCGCCGACTATGGCGCTGGCGGCAAAGCATGGAAGCATGAGAGACTCCCCGTGAGCGATGAGGTGGTCGCGCAGAACGAGGAGGAGAGGGAGTTGCTTCGCAAGTTCCGCGCCGGGAAGGCGTAGTTTGCGAGGCTCAGACCCGATGAAAAAAGGTGCTGCAGACACTGCGGATGAGCGATACGGCGAGCTTACTCGGCGCGCAGCGGAAATTCCGACCGCTAAATCTCTGTACATAGATAGATGGCTTAGAACCAAAAGCGAGTCTTTCAGTCACCCACCCTGCCGCAGCCTTGTTAATCTAAACCAATCCCACGCAGGCACACCTCCAGATAGACCCCGCTCCACCCCGCCGCGAAGCCCCATAGCTCATTGCAATCGCTCCCCTGGATGCACGATCCGCCCCATGTGCACACATCGTCCCACGGCCCACCACATCGCGCTCCACAAGCACCCTGCATACTCGCACAGTCAAACGGGGAGTACACCCGAAGCTTCATCGCGTCCTGTCGTGTGACCCGCAAAATGGCAAGGGAATCCGTGGGGGTGGGTTCTTGTGTGAGCCCGTCCTTGCTTTAGTGGTCTTGGTGCTACTCTTGTAGTACCACATCCGGTTGCGTGTAGCAAGTAGGTGGTGCAACGACACGGGATCTTACTCTACATGTTTGAATTGAACTGGTCATTGTTGCAAGGAAGGAACGAATGGCGTATTCACAAGATTCAGGGTTGCAAGTTGTTTAGTGGTGACAAGTCTATTAACAAGCAGCCGGGCAGACACATCATGAAAAGCTGACCGTGCTAGCTTTTGTGTTCGCGTTGGTCTTGCAAAGAGATGTCTGCGAGCAGCGTGTAATCTACCCAGCAAGTCCATCTGCATACAGAGCCAAGTAATAACATGTCTCTGCACTCATATGCTTCTGTCCCAAACTTCAAGACATCGCTCCTATGTTCGTGTAATGGTATCCCAAATCATGCCAGCGTCCAATATCATCCTTCGTTGTATGCAATGCTTCGCCTAATCAACCCGTCTGACGCTGGGCAAAGACTGAGCTCCGTCCTTGAGACGGCGCTCGGTATTCTTGCGGCCGTTGACGAAATCAGGGTAGTTGAGGGTCAGCTCAACCGCGCCATTGACAATGTTGTCCACAGCCTCAACGCCCAACATGAACGAGTGGTCCTGGTTGCCGACCTCGTAGCGCCATGAGCCGAAGCGGCCACGGGACCAGATGTCGCGGTCCTGGAGTGCAGGGAGAAGCTTGGTCAGCACACCCTCACGCTCGAGCGACGGCGTAGGGTATCCGTGATCGAAAGCGCGGTGATATGTGGAGACGATCTCGTCCTCGGGCTTGATCATGTCGGTGTTGATGAGACCCTGGATCGTGTCCTTGAGCAAGTTCTTCACATCCACGGGCTTCATGCTCGACTCTGATACCTCCACCATGATTGACCAGTAAGGGCCTTCTTTGGGCTCGGCAGACTTGGGTTTTGAGCCATCAGCCAATTGTTGCGTCGCCAGCTTGACGTCCTTTTGGGGCTGGTTGTAGGGCGAGTAGTTGGAGAAGATGGTGGCGCGGTAGAAGGGGCTGTCGTCCTCAGGGAAGTACAGCCAGCACTTGTCGCCGATGCGCTCGGGACGCTCACCCCGGATGCCCACACCGAGGACGTGTGTCGTAGAGTAGAACAGACCCTTGCTAAGGTCGATCAGCTCCTTGTCACCCATGTGCTCGACCAGAGAGTCGACAGCCATGGTGTTGACGAGCTTGTTGTAGTTGACGACGGTGCCGTCAGCGAGAGTGACGCGATGGCCCTTGGCGTCGACCTTGTTCACCTTGCCATTGTCGCCGAAGCGAGTCTTGGACTCAGGGATGGTCTTCGCTACAGCCTTCCAGATACCACCGGTTCCGTCGCGGGCGGGGAATCGGAAAACATTGTTCGGGCCCCAGTTGCCTGCGGTCTTGTTGTGGATGACGTTGTAAATGACCTTCTTGACGTCGGGGGTGGCCACACGTTCGCCGAGCCATGCGCATTGCATCTGTCACGTTGTCAGTGCGACTATTTGATATCATAACGTGTGGGACGTACCTTGGTTGTGGGAACCGCCCACACCTTGAAGTTGTATGGCCTCATAAAGAGGTCTGCAATGCCAACACCCATGGTCCGCAGGATGTGCTGGTCAAAGTCCTGAGGTTTGGTGTTTGCAACGCGACCCTCGACGGCCGCATCAATCAAGCCATCCAGACACTTGGCCTGGTCATCTTTCGGCAACATGGAGATGTTGTTCTGGAATGGGTAGGGGACCCAGAGCTTCTTGCAGCGCACGTAGGAGACACGCTCGTGCGTGAACCAGTCACTCTCGTTGGGGAGAGCCTCGTCGATGCAGTCGTCGAAGTACTTGTAGTGCGAGAAGATGACATGGCCGCCGACGTCGTAGAGCTGGGGTGGTCAGTCTCCGTCTCGAGTCAATTGACCGTGGGCAGACTCACGAAGCCTTCTGGGGTGGTGTCGGTGGAAGCCAGGCCACCGGGCGTCTCATTGGCGTCCACGATCAACCACGAGGGGCCATTCTG
>Ga0247733_1000116_pt1 | contig 115606 bp, 92 predicted proteins | sample UWRJL043104R2_FD_180932 | JGI IMG/M metagenome (GOLD analysis project Ga0247733, IMG submission 180932) | Plant litter microbial communities from Arlington Agricultural Research Station in Wisconsin, United States - UWRJ-L043-104R-2 | ecosystem: Environmental > Terrestrial > Plant litter >... | reverse complement strand
ATCTAGTACCTTTCTAATAGTAATATTCCGTAATAACTTCTTAAATAGGTGGCCGTCTATATAATAGAAGGTTAATACTTTCTTCTTCTATATATAAAGAGTACTATAACTTATACTATAAGGTGTATACTACTTAATAAGGAATTAAGTAATCTACTCTAAATATTCTAAATAGAGTTCTCTAAGTACGCGCCTTTAAGGAACCGCCGACCTAGTATAGATATTATAGTTTAAGAACTAAATATAAGTTATATTATCTAATAATAAGTAGTTAATAAACTCTTTAAGATTCTCTTCTAGCTCCTCTAGCGCCTTCTAACTATTAGATTTTAGATACTAGAATAGGGCGTCCGTAACGATATACTTCTTTCTTTTAATATACTTAATATTAAAGTCTTATATTAGAATAGTTACTAGCTATTAATTTATTAAGGAGCCTAGTATATCTACTAAACTTCGGTTTAGTTACGCGATTAGAGTCTAGGTATCTATCTTAATAGTAAAGCGCAGCCTATATAGCTAGATTCAGAACTTCTTTAATACCTAGAGTACTACCTTATATTCTAGCTTAGTAGAGTACTAGTTACTTTCTAATTTTAACTATATAGTACTTTTAAATTAGATTAGATATCTTCTTCTATCTACTTCTACTTACTTAATAACGGCGCCGGCGCCTTCCTTACTTATATTAATACTAAGAAAGACCGGTTAATCTAATTTATAGTCTAGAGTTATAAGTGTAGATACGGAGGTAATAGTAGTCTTTAGTATTTATATTATCTATTATTATAAGTCTCTCTATTCCTATTCTTCTCTTAGATAAAGGAGTAAGAATAGTAATTTCGTAATAATAGTAAAGCTAGAAATCTAAATTTAGTAATAGACGTAAATACTAATAAACTATTAAACTTTCTTTTAGTTCTAGTATTCTAGCTAGTCTATAATCTTTATAACTTTACTCTTCTAGAGATATTAATCTTAGGTATCTACTTTATATCCTATAACTACTAGACGTTCTATTCTCTAAAAGTACTTCTTCTCTAATATAGTAGCTTCTGCTCGTTTAATATCTACTAAGATCTTATCTAGCTATTAAATATACTTTAGAATATATCTTTATACTTCGGGGAGCGCTTCCTTATTATTATAAATATTCTTTAACCTACCTATATATATATCGTCGATAAATAGAGCGTAGAAGTAGGGTATATATTTATTAAGTATCTTTATAATAGCTTATAGGAATACTACTAGTATATTTATTACTCTTATTAGTAGTATATAATACTAAACTAGGCTAATTAAAGTCTAGAATAATATTATATCTCTACTTATAGGATATAAAGTTATTTAATTATATCCTAAGAAGTAGTCTATTAAGAATAGAACTTAATAGCCCGCGTATTATTCTAAGAAGTTATCTATACTTAGTGGTAAATTCGCGTCCTAAATAGTTATAGTATTAAATTATTAAGTATTATTAATAAGTTAATATCCTCCGTCTTTCTTAGGTACTAAGAACTATAGGTTATAGTACTAACTATTATAGAATTCTAGTGTTCCTTATAGAATACGCTTCTTAATTATAGTAATATACTCTACCTCTAACTTCTTTAAGAGTCAGAACGCCGTTTCTTACTAAGTCTTATATAGAATCGTCTTAATATAATAGAATAGTATAACTAATAGGTAGATTTACCTAAACTCTATAAATATAAAAGCGACCGTAGCTTCTTAATTTAGTAATATTTTCTTAAAGATATAAACTTCTATTAGACTAAGCTATAGCCTAAAGCTTATTCCCGATAATCTTTTCTATATTAGGCGGGTCCCTTAGGGGAAACCTATATATTATTTCTTAAAAAGGTAATCGAATGGCCTAATATCTAGCGGTCGTAGGCTATTCTAAATTAGTTACTACTCTATAGCTACTTTTTACTAACCCGGATCTCTAAACTCTATATCTTACTCTAGGTAAGAGTTATTAATTAGCCTTACTTTGTCCGCTACTTATTTATATATAGTATAAACTTTAAATAATTAACTATATTAGCTAAAGTATTAACTTTAGTATTACTTTCTCTACTATTCTAATTTCGCCGCCTCTATTATTAATACTTTAATTAGGAGGTCCTTTCGAATACGCACTTTCTACTCTTAAATATACTAGAAAATTATATTATACGCCTTATCTTTATTAGTAGAGGTAGTTTCTTATATTAGTCTATTCTATATTTTAAAGTAGTCGAACTAGTAATTCTATTCTTAGAGATATTAGTAATCTACTAGAGTATAGATATACTTATAGTCTCTAAAACTTTACCCGATAGATAGAAGGGTAAATCTTAATTATAAGAAATTAATATATACGGCGTCTTAATAATTCCCGCTATTCTTTATAATCTTACTATCCCGTTCCTTATCGGCCTCTAGTAGGTACTAAATAACGTTTACTACTAATTCGTTTAATATAGTCTCTTAGCCCGCCCTAGGTAGAACTACCGCTAGATAACTATTCCTAGTATAGTCGCCTAGTATTAGTTTTCCGTCCCTCGGTTATACTTTATTAGTAACCTAAGATTAATAGTAGAAGGATTAGATATAATAAAGATAGCGTTTCGAGTTCTATCTCTAGACGTTATACTATAATAATAGCCGTACTACCGCGTACTATAGGCTACCTAAGATTACTAATTATATAAGGTTCTTTATAATCTAGAAATAAGTAGTAATAGTGACTACACTAATATAAACTAGAACGTTAAAGGCAGTTCTAATAAATAGATTAGTAGCTCTATTAACGGTTATTAACTTATCTTATTTTAAGCTATCCTCCTTCTTATATACGATCTCTAGTACTCTTACTACTAAATATTAAAGAAGGTTAATTTAAGAACTAGAATTAATTAAGCATTCCGCTTAATTCTAGTAGAAGTAGGCCTAGTATTACGGTAAATTAGATACGGCGATAGTAATAGTATTTATTTATTCTATATAGTTTACTACTTTAGCTAAGACTTTATTAGCGTCTTTCTAGTAGATATCTCTTATTTCTTAAACTTTATATTAAATATCTATATTATTAATAGCTAATACTATATTAGTCGTAACGTATAACCTAGGGGCTAATATTAACTAACTAATTAGCGTTCGCCGGGTTATATCTAGCGTTTACTAATTAGTTAGTAATATTACTTCGGGTAATCCTTAGTATATAGGTTCCTTAATTAGCGTCGCTACTATTACTATATTAGTTTACTAAAATTACTAGTCCTTTATAGATTCCTTCTAATTCTTTACTATTTCTATTATTAGAGCCTAAATAGAATTATATACTACTAAATTAGTAATAGTTACTCCTTATACTTCTTAATTTAATATAGTAAGGTAGGCTTAGTCTCTAGATAGTAGCTCTAGCTAATTCTTCTTACTAAGAGTTATCCTTTTACTACGCTATATTCTAACTAGGGGTTATACTATAGCGTAAAGAGTATTATATAGTCGTGCCTCGTATAGAATAGTTTAGCTAGTTAGGGCTAGCGCCGGTAATAAATACTATAATACTAATAGATTAATTAGATCTAGTAACTTCTCTTACTCTATTATTTCTTAGATTTTCTAATAAATTTGTTCTAGTACCTTATCTTATAGTAGTTAAGATACTTAGATATAAGACTTCTATACCTATAACCCGTATACTCGCTTAAGAATAGGTAGTTACTATCTAGTAGTAGGCTAGATTATAGTATTCGCCTTATCTACTATATAGCTTTCTAGGTATCTACTAAGTATAATATATCTATTATTTACTATATCTAATAGAAAGTATTCCGCGTTAGAATTTAGCTATACTATCTTTATTTTATTAAATTAGTATAAGGATTCTGTGGCGGTAGTTAGCTAGGCTTTACTTTATATCTTATCTACTATATTAGCTTATATAGGTTCTTCTATCGTTTATTTTAATATTACCTTCTAAGATATCTTAAATAGGTCTAGATATATTTATTTAATTAACCCGCTCTAAATTATATCGTATAGGACCTTAAATCTTTCTAAGATCTTATTTATAAGCTACTAAGTAACTATCTACTAAGGAGCCCGTTCGTCTATCTTTTTAAAATAATATTATTACGTACTATAATACTATTTACGGTTCTTACTAGTATTCTATATAGAGTAGGCCTAACTATTTATAACTAGATTAAGTATCTCTAGATAGCTTTAGATAAAATAGGTAGTACTTCTATAACTATTATATACCGCTGATTCTAGAGATTAAGATTATAATTATTTAAACTCTATACTCTTCTTTTATTCTATTATCTATATTCTATCTTTCCGTTCGTTAGTCTATAGTTAAGGCTTTTCTTAACTTTCTTTCTAATTAGTCTCTAAGGGGCTCCTATTAACGCTAAGTACTTAGCTAGTAAAGTAGCTATAGTTCCGGTAGTCCTTAAATAAGAACTATACTAAGATATACTAAATAAAGCTATTAATAGTTATTATTATTAACTTTATACCGCCTAGGCCCTTTACTAGTTTATTAACCTAGGGGTCTACTCTATCTAGGAGCGTAGACTCTTAACTACCTAGACATTCTTAATCTAGATTCTTAAGAATCTAGTGAGTAGTAGGCGGGATTAGTTATTTCTTATACTTCTAAAGAAGGCGCTATATCTTTCTTATATCTCTTCTTACGGTATCCGCGTCGTATACTTATATATCTTATTACTATTAGTAGAGATTCTTTATATAGTTATAAATAGTCTTTAGATTATAGAAGTTAATATTATCTCTACGTAGTCTTTCTACTAATAGTATATAGAATATAACTATCTTCTTATCTTCTTTTAGTAAACTTCTAAAGAAGAAGGCTCTCTTTTCTATCTTAGTAATCTAGCCCTTCTATTCATAGGCGTTAGAGTAGATTATAAAGTTAGTATAATACTCTATTAACGTAAGCCTTCTATTAGTACTCTCGCAGTAAAAAGTCTCTAGAAATACCTAGGTACTTATACTTTATACTAAGTCTTAATTCTACTAATAATTATATATATCCTTTTATAAGTCTTTCTAGCTATTATCTTTAAACCTAGATAGTCGTTTAACTAACTATTAAGAGCTAATCTTATAAAACTCTAATAATACTAATAATATCTATTCTTTTATAAATCTTCTATTTTTTATTACTCTTATATAGTCTTCTAAGAACTCCGTTATATTATATCTATTAAACTTAGGTAGATTTATATCGCGTATTTAGATTAGGATTACTACTTACGTGGCCTAGACTATAGTTACTACTAGAGAGCGAGGTTAAAATAGTAATTTATAAGTAGTACTGGCGAGGGTTTTATAGATAGTCCTTAGTAGTTCGCTAGATTCTTTACTGGGCGGTCTAGGGGAGGTATTTAGAAAGCTATAGTACTCGCTTATTAGGTAATTCTTATCTACCTTCTTATTTAATATCGCCTCTTCCTCCTTTTTATCTCTTTTTTATAATATATTTATTCTTCTATACCTTTCTATATAGCTATATATCTCTTTCTTATTTAGCTCTATACGTCTTTATATATTTTCTTTCTTATCTAATTCTATACGTCTTTATATATCTCTTTCTTACTTAGGTCTATATATCTTTATATATCTCTTTCTTATTCCTATAGAGGCCCTCCTACGTTATAGTATTCTAACTAAGCGTCTTTACTTAATTTATTCTAGGATTAGTGTTAGCTCCTTTCTTAGTAAACTAACCTTATTAACTTCTTCGTTATTTCCCCCTTTTCTATTCATCTAGATAAGGTTATTAGGGACTATTACTTTATCCCTAATTCTTATTATTAGCCTATATCTTATAATTATAGCCTTATTACGTCTCTTCTCCTTATATTAATAATTTAGTACCTTCTCTTTTACTTATATAATTAGCTATTAACTACCGTAACTAATAGTAGACCGTATAGCCCTATAAGCGTCGCTATTTTATACTAGTAAGGGAAGGAAGTAGGATCTTTGTAACTCGCAGCTATTAGTTAGGGCGGAGAGAAGGTTTAATATATATAAAGTGAATTTATTAGGTCTCGATACCGCCTACTCTAGAGGTATTGCAGTCCTCCTTATATATATATATTAAAGTGGCCCTCGGCCCCGGTACACTATAAGCTTAAACTCTAGTATAATAATAAATATAAGAATTAGTTCTAATAGTATAAAACGTTAAATACTAAGTTTATAAAATAAAAGTAAACTTATTTATCTATATTAAAGAGTTTTAATAGACTCTATTTTTAGAAGCTTTCGTTCAAAGGTACAAAGCCGTTGCAGATAACGAAACGCCTCAGCTACCGCTCAACCCCTCAGGTCAGCTAGCCACTTTCCTAGGCGACGCAGAGATCACCCTTTTGCAAGCGTTCCCGGACTTCCACACTCGCAACCCCGCGTATAAGAGTCCGCCCGCATTATAGACATTTCTATCGTTATCACCGACGGACATGTCATGCAGATTGCTACCTCGATCGAAGCGTAATCGATGACTATATCATGACTGACCTTCGTATATTCGCCATACCGGGACTTGGCCGCAACCGGAGCGAGAGCGACGATACCGTTCTGAGGCACAAGAGTTTCGAATACATCGCTCCCAGCTACGTTTTGATTATTGACGTGTAGGACTGCCTGGATGGTCAGCTTGGAGGCAAAGTCGGCACTCCGTGGCGTTTATATATGGTCTAGCTCAATCAGAAGTGTGAATGATCCCGTCGATTTAGCTGACTTGTCAAGAGACTAAATGTTGTCGTGTCGAATGGGAGGCTTCAGGTTTGGCAGGAGTGTTTGAGGGAAAACAGGAAAGGCTACGCGGGCTTGGACCGGCGTGTGAGGAAGTGATATCAGTAATAGTATAAATGCTAAGCGTTGAACTGTAGTACAGCTCTCGACTATGTGGAGTCAAAGTATTACCAACAATCAGTAACGACTGAGTATTAAACAACTATGAAAGGGCCCAAACAAATTTACGACTACCACTCGTAGAATCCCCTCTTACCGTCTTCTTCGTAAACCACCCTGCCCACTTCCTCATCCCTCTCACCTTCAACACACTGCCTCACCACATCTGCTCCTAGTTTCGGGTCCTTCCCATACTGTTTGGTAAACTCCCCCCCAAATTCCGTGGCGCACAATCCAGGGCAAACGGCCCAGAACCTCACCCCTTTCTTTGTGTGAACCCAGTTTGCAACCATCATGTTGATCGCCGCCTTTGAGGCAGAGTATGGTGACCCTGCCTCGCCGAGCGGAACATGTCCACCACGAGCCATGCTGATGGAGCCCATGTTGGTTGTAAGGACAACCACCTTCGGGTCCGAGGACTTTTCAAGGAGGGGAAATGCCCGCTGGGTGAGCTCCATGGTGCCGAAGACATTTACTTCGAAGATGGCACGCCAGTCATCGCGTGTTTGCGAATTGCCGTTACGTCCGGCGTTGTTGATCAACACGTCGAGACGGCCGTAGTCTTTGGAAATTGTGTCAATGGCTGCATTGATGGTCTGAGAGGTATTAAGGTCGACTTCGATGGTTGATATGGTCGATTCGGAGTTGGTCTTCGTGGTGAGAAGCTTCGAGACAGCTTCGGAGCCGCGAGTGGGGTCACGCGCACCGACCAAGATAGTGTAAGGTGTCTTGGACTGGGAAAGAACCTGGGCAATGTGGAAGCCAATGCCTTGGTTGGCGCCTGAGGGATGTGTCAGTCTCAATTCTTATGCCGTGAGAATGGTGATGGGGGAAGACGAGCGGGGTGAGCGCTCGTGAAGGGATGGTGTTTACACACCTGTGATCAGGACTACACGTGGGACGGTCATAGCCATGGTTGACTAATCAGGCAAGGTATTTCGAATAAAATGCGAGTGGCTGTCTAGAGCAGATATGATAGAGTTTTATCGTTTCCTATAGTATCGAGACATTTATACAAGATGTAAAGCTTCCTACAGCCCTAAGGCCCACGCTCTATCAACAGTCATTTCGCGACACGTGATCTTAGAGGTCTCGTATAGCCTCACAGGCTTATCAATCTGCGAATCTTCGTTGCAAATTCGTTTGTTTCGATTTAGCATAGTCACGCTTGACTCGTGCGAGTACCGCATGTGGGGCATGGCCATGAATGCATTCAATTCGTTGCGAGAGAAAGGCGGGGTTTATTCGTTTGAGAAAGGTAGCGTCCGTCTGTTCGTCCGGACGAGGTGGGTTGGATCGAGAAAGTGTTACAACCAGTCTCACAGCTTGCTAGTTTACTGGTTATCAGAATCTTAGAATCCCTGTGTGTAGTACCTCGTGCAGCTCGAGGCTCACAGCAATAACCCAATTATCAAACCCAATGGGCCCTCAGTCCAAGGCCTTCAACGTATGGTGCTGCACCGAAGCCCAGTGTGGCAGCTAGCTAAACAAGGTTAGTAGCGACTCTCAACAACCCACAACTTCGACCATAGCCTGCGAGCAACGAGCGCACAACGTGACCTGCTGCAGCCTTAGGAGTAGCAGTAAAAGTCCACACCCGCGCTGCAATAGCTCCTTTCTCATCTCTCCTATCACCACTACTATCATCACGTCTCCACGAGCCGCAGCTCCCGACCGCGTCACTCTCTAGATATAAGAGCTCGAACCGCATCGCCGTCGCCCTCTTCTAACCGCCCTTATAGTCATTGTCCGCGCCCCTGCCCTTCCCTCCCCCAACTGGTCGCCGACCTGTCTAGCGAGGATGACCCCTTAAACCGCTCTCTTATTCATCCGTACCCGGCCTATATCGATCAGCTCTGTAAACCGACGAAGAACGTAATAGAAAGTGCTATCTATAGCCGCCCTAGCTATTGGCATGGGCGTATGAAGTGCCTTGGGCCGCTCCACGTAGATAGACGGGAGCAGCCACAGGATATCTACGATCTGCTATCTACGATCTGCTCACACAGGCGGGTTGTGAGGTGATGACCTCCCGCGAACCTTTGCAGGAGGACTTCAAGGTTTACTGATTATAACCCTACAAAGACACAGCAACTTCAGTAGTAAGGTAATTGCTGTAGCGAGTACGACATTTAACAGCAAATAGAATATATTGGTCAGAAGGTCGCCCTGTAGCTAATTACCAACTGCTGCTACTAGACAAGCTCACACCTCAGCCTCACTCTGTCAGAATCCCTCATTCGTAGCAAAAGCTGCATATCACAATCGTTAATCGTTGACTACCCCCTTCACCCTCTCTCTCGCCTGGTCTTCGGTCTCTCCATTCTCTCGTACAACGCTCAACCGATGCTTCCGCATAAGCAGCGCCAGCACAGCAACAAACTCGACCTGTGAGAACTTTAAGCCCGGGCTGAGAATGGGAAGCTTAAGTTAGTATAGGTCTAATGTGCGTCTTCGAAAGTGGTGACATTACCAATCCTGCCCCCCATCGGACCATGGGAAGAAAGTGTCCCTTGGAGGTGTTATCAGAGACTCTTGTAGATCATCGTTTATGATCACCCATTGTTGAGGGTTCCAATTCAGCGGGTCGGGCCAGTATCCAGAGTGTGTATGTACGGCAATGATGTTCGGGCTCGTACTTGTGTTCGCGGGGATGACGATCGATCGGTTTCCTACAATGAGAGTCTGGGGCTGGGTGCTCGTGTGCTTCGAGAGCGATAGAATAGGTGGGTAAAGACGGAGTGTCTCATGCTGCACTTGTCAGTAGAAACCTTCGGAAACTCGAATTAACCGACCAGGACGGCGTGGCAACGGATAAGCTGTGGGAACAGACGACACTGGTAGTGCAAGTGTCCGTTGTCGTTCTCGAGGTCGAGCGATGTTGGTATAGGTGTCGCCTGCTTGTTCCTTGCATTGGAAGTTCTCAAACCAACTGTGAAGTTTCATTATCCCTGGTCGCACGACCGGAAATCCCCGCAATGGCTCGACAGCCCGATCATGCGATGCTTGTGTGCCATTTGCCGGGATTTTCGCTTAAGCTGTGAATTTCACGGTCTCTCCTTGGTAAATACATATTTTGGACACGTTTCTCTGATACCTTCCCATCTGCGTGGCTCAGTGAGGAAGTCGATCCTGTAAGTAGGGAGGATGGAGCGAGCAGTTTCGGCCTCTTGGACTGCGGAGGCTCGAGAAAAGTGTCGCCACTAGTCATAGGTGCTACCCTCTTTATCGAGACCCAGTTATAAGAAGGTATGTCCCTGTCTTCAGGGTAAGCTACTTAGATGTTCAGCGGTTGCTGGAGGTCCAGTTAGTGGTCGAGGTCGAGGCCATTTTACAATCACGGCTGGCTTGCAAGAAAACGGCGGATAGTATAGTAAGCAGCGTAAAGACGTCTCAACAACAAGAGGCTGCACTGCGCTGCAGTTCACAGAGGATCAGCGCCAACTTATGAGGTCGTAAGCGAGAATTCGTGTAGGGTGTGGTGGGAGTGGCAGCGCCGCAACGCGCTGCCACGCGGATTGACGGCTGTTACAATCTGATGCTAGTGAATCAAAGTAGTGATCAATTCGGGCTGCGAGCTTGCAGGTTGAATAGGAAGATACTTGTATTGATGAAAGAAAAACGACGGAGCATGTGGGAGACAATGTAAAAGTAAGCTTTGTCGTAGATCAAACGCTGGTGCTAGGCATTCGATTGCGCTGACTGCGACGTGGACCTCCAACGCGAAAATCGTAGGTCCAGTTGTAGCAGTTGTGTTAAGGGTGTAAAAGTGAAAGGCTAGCGGACTGTTGCATGCTGTGTGACATGAAACTGTGAATGGCATGCTGCGTGGATGACTGTAACCACCGTGAGTGAGGAAAGCGACACGAATTGTAATTGAGAGCAGGAGACGCTAAAAGGAGCATATGATACGCCCCGTCGCTGCTGTAGCCAGGTCGAGGTGCTACCTAGATACCAGACAATGCACTTGGCATCATAACGAAATCGCTCCTGAACGCCAATATCCCGCACATGTCCTAGGAATGGAAAATGAAGTGTCGTCAAAGCGAAACATGAAACTAGAAGATGCCGTTCACAATTTTGCTGCCGATAGTGGCACCCGCGCCGAAGACGGCGGCATTGCCCAGCTTCTTGCCGAATTTCTTGCCGCCCTGCTCGAACTTGCTCGGCTCTTGCGGCTCGTTGCTCGCGCTGTGGGACACGTCCATGGGCATATTTCCGTAGTTGCTCACTGGTGCCGGAGATGCGGCGGGGATGATGGCTTTCTCGTCCCGACGCACGTAGCTGGCCGGGAAGATGCCCTCCTGGCCGGTGCGGTCGTTGCGTCCCTTCCACCACTCGTTGTTCATGTACTCGGTCACGACGACCTTGTCGTTGGGCATGAGGGCGAGGTCGCCGGCATCCTGGGCATTGTACTGGTACATGGCGATGGCGTGGCAGAGGGCGGGCGGCCCCGCGGGTACTGCGGGCGCAGCAGGCGGCATCGAGTAGGCGGGCGGCGGGGGGTTCACGCTGTCCGAGTAATAGCCGACGTTGGCCGCCTTCTTCTCCGGCTCGGGCGACTTGACGCTCAGGCTGGACATTTGCTGCGTGGGAACGGCGGGCAAGGCGCGGGCGTTTGCGTTTGCGTTCGCGTTTGCGGGCAGCTGTGCGAGGATAGTGTCGTACTGCTGCTGCGTGAGGACGCTTGAGTCGACGAGGAACTCGAGCTCCTGCGGGTACATTAGAGAGGTGTACCAAGAGCGCGTCGCATCGTCTACAACGAACGTACCGTCTTGACCGTCCTCAGGGACCGGTTCGTCATGGCCGTGTTGAAGCCGTCGGCCATGGTGGTGGTGCGGAGCGTGGAGGGAGGTCGGGGTATGATGTTGACTATGCACGGCGGGCTGGAGATGTTTGCACGAGTGGAGTGGAGTGGAGTGGAGTGCGGTAGAGAGTGGACAGTGAGGGTCGATGGTGGAGAGTTCCGGACAAGCAGGGGCTGTGCCGCCTAGCCGCTTCAGGGCCGCTTGGGGCTGTGCTCGTGCACCTCCCCTGCTCCTCTTTCCGCCCCGCCCCGGAAATTGAACTACTACTGATACGGCATTCACTGCAGCCCACTACCCTACCTAGGTACCTCGGCACAACCGCCTTGCGTCTGCTCTCCACCAAATCGACTCGTGCTTGTTTGTCATGCGCGTCGACGACGACCCCAGCTTTTCCCTTTCCTCTGTACGCGATACCCCGTTCCCTCTTGCATACTAATCTCTCCCATCTACCGACCAGCAACATGGCAGAACAATATCAATACGAATACTTCAACGTCAGCTTCCCAGCAGAATATGTCGCGCATGTGGAAATCAATCGACCCGAGAAGCTGAATGCCTTCGTCGAGCAGTGAGTATTGTTTCCTCTTCTTCAGACGTTCCTCTTTGCCCTCAGACCTGCACGTGTGCTCTTGCCATCTTCTCCATCTATATCATCAACCCATACTTTCCCATGAGACGAAGGCTCCAGACACGGCACATGCAGTACCAGTCCAAACCCGGTCAACACTATTTGTCTGTATGGATGTATCCAGACCTGTATCTGGACTTGTCTCAATGGACTGTACACCTTCCAAAAGCCCTCCTGTGCCCCCTAACACCGACCCAGAATGTGGCTCAACCTCTCTGCCGTCTTTCGACGCCTCTCCCACGACCCCGACATCCGCTCCGTTATCCTGACCGGCGCCGGCGACCGCGCCTTCACCGCTGGTCTCGACGTCAAAGCCGCATCCCAAGGCTCCATAACGCGCACCTCGACCGACCCCGCCCGCACTGCAAATGTACGTAGCTCTGTTGCAAAAACTGCGTCGTAGACGAGCTTTGCCTGACCACCTTCCTTCAACTCTAGGACCTCCGCCGCCACATCTTCGAGTTTCAAGACTGCATTTCCACCATCGAAAAGTGCGAAAAACCAGTCATAGTCGTCCTCCACGGCATAGCCTTCGGTCTAGCACTCGACATGTCCCTAGCCTGCGACATCCGCCTCAGCACCGCCACCACCCAACTCTCTGTCAAGGAAGTCGACATCGGCATCGCTGCTGACATCGGCACTTTGTCCCGCCTTCCCAAAGCAGTCGGGAACTTTTCCTGGGTCAAAGACGTGACGCTGAGCGCGCGCATTTTTGGCAGCGAAGAGGCGCTGCGCGTAGGCCTCGTATCGGGCGTCTACAAGGACAAGACCGAGGCTGTGGCCGAGGCACTCAAGCTGGCTAGCTTGATTGCGAGCAAGAGCCCCGTAGCCACGCTGGGCACCAAGGAGCTGTTGAACTACTCGCGGGATCATAGTGTGGCAGATGGACTAGGGTACACGGCCGTTTGGAACGCGGCAATGTTGCAGACGTCAGACACAAAGGATGCCATGTTGAGTGGGTTGCAGAAACGGAAACCTACTTTCCCCAAGCTGTAGACTATGATATTCACTACGCGACACGCTATGGCCGTTGATATGCAAAGTTTTTAAGATTTGGACGTGTGAATTTTTCATTGACTCTGAGCGCCTGGAAGTGCTAATACCGGAAGGAATTGAATGTCCCTAAAACCGCCCGCATACATATCTCATTTCCCGTGGCATGCTGCAGATGTTCTTAAGGAATCATAATCTCATCCCCAACACCCCGCACCCCATCTACATTCCCTCTATGCCCTCGCCATCACGCCCCAGCAGCGGATGCGGTTGTCGGTGTAGCCAGCGAACAAGGTCTGGCCATCAGCGGACCAGGCCAGGGAGACACACTCCGGCTCCCGGCTCTTCTTGCCGACCTCCATGTACTCGGGCTTGAGCTCGTCGACCTTGCTCTTCTTCTCCAAGTCGAAGATGATGATGCTAGAGGCGGTGGCGGCGCACAGCCAGTAGCGGTTGGGCGAGAAGACAAGCGCGTGGATCTCGTCGCCAGCGGTGAGCGAGTACAGGTGCTTGGACTCATTCAAGTCCCAGAGCATCGTGGTTCCGTCCTTGCCGCCGGACGCGCAGAGCGAGCCATCAGGCGAGATGGTCACGGTGTTGATGTAGCCGGTGTGGCCGATGTGATCCGTCTGGATGCGGCACGAGGCGAGCTCCCAAACCTATGCCGAGTCAGCGTCTGCCGGGCGAGCGAATTGTACCAAAAGCGGGAGATACGCAAAATCAGAACTAGGTGAATAGTTTTCTCATAGCCTTGCGGCTCTGAAGTAGCAAATACAAAAATACCGAATCATCATAAAATGTCCGCAAGCGAACTTGCAGGACCACGCAATCTCAAAGGGGAGTGTTCCACTGACCTTGACAAGCTTGTCCCAGCCGGCGGAGACGATGACGGGGTTCTGCGGGTTCGGGGAGAAGCGGACGCAGGACACCCATTCAGTGTGGCCCTTGTCGGTGATGGTGAACTTGCAGTCGCCGAGCGTGTTCCACAGCTTGATGGTCCGATCGCGCGAGCCGGAGACGATCTGGCGGTTGTCGGCGGAGAAGGAGACGGAGAGCACGTCGTTGGTGTGGCCGACGAAGCGGCGGGTGGTGGCACCGGTGGAGAGCTCCCAGAGGCGCAGCGTCTTGTCCCAGGACGCGGAGAGGGCGTAGGCACCGTCCGAGGAGATGACCTGTCACGCAACTGTCAGCTCCGTCGCCGCGACTTCCTAGCCAGCCAATTGCTTCATCATGTGGGAGAACATACGCAGTCGGAGACGATGTGCGAGTGGCCGTGCAGACTGCGCTTGGGGTAGCCGTACGCCGTCTCGTCGCGGGTGAGGTTCCAGATGATGAGCGTCTTGTCCCGAGACGCGGACAGGAGCATGTTCGGGCTGGTCGCAGGTCAGCATGCGCGCATTTCTACAGCTGCAGCTTCAGCACGCGGCTCGAGCATCTTCGCAAACCTACTTCTCGAGGGAGGTGGCCAGGGAGGTCACCCAGCCGCTGTGGCCCTCAAGGGTGCCGCGGAGAACCAACTGCTCGGCCATGGTGGATATAGAGTGGCTGAAGCTGCGGGTTGGACGTAGGGCGCACTCGTAGGGTGTTGTATCGCAGAAGACGACTTTGGCGGAGACAGCGAGGTAGCTCAAAGTGCGTTTGTAAAATTCGCGTAGGGCTCCAAGAGGAGACTAGCGCAGGCCCGAGCTCGGCATCCCAGACCCACCACCACTTCACAATCATGTGCTGAGCGTGGTCTTGGAGAAGCGTTAGAAGGCTGTTCCCGCGCATTGACTACAAGTGTACAGAGACGCCGGTCCTCTAGGTCTGCTTTTGAAGTGCTTGTCATTGACAGCCCATTTTCGACATGCATACACAGTACCGTACGCTCTGACTTTGACGAACTCTGCAATGAAAGCATTGGGGACGACGACGTCGACATCGGCAGTGGCCTTTCCCGTGAACCGAAACAGGTTCACTCTTGTAATACCACGGCATGGAGTCCTAGTCCTCTATTGCAGAGGCGTCCGACGGGTGATCGGTCTTATGAGCCCCCCAAGAACCCGCTTACCCAGGTCTCCAACCCAGGAGCATTACTAATCCCATGCGACCTTACGAACTGACTGAGCATTCGAAGATGCGACTCTGTCGGGCTTGCCCACCCGGTGTATGAGAAATGCAGTGTTTGGACACTGACCCACCAGCCTCCTAACTCCGAACATTTCGCAATTGCACCAAGATTTGCACCGCGCAGGGACTTGGCGAGACCCATAAGGAGCACTCAGTAGCCCCAAAACCGAGGAGCAGGCCTCAAAACCCTCTATCACATATACAATGTCATTGTCTACCAAGATTCTACTCATCGGCGCCGGGGAGCTCGGAACCGCCTTCCTGCCACACCTCTCCGCTCTTCCAAACACCCAGTTGACGCTTGGCATTCGCAGGCCCTCCAAGTACTCCCAGCTCGCCGGCCGAAACGTGACGCTAGCCACCCTCGACCTCGAGAGCACCTCCGAACAACTCTCCCAAACGTTCGCCAACTACGACGTTGTCATCTCAGCCACCGGTTTCGGACAACCCGACGGCACTGTCACTAAGCTCGCCGAAGAGATCCTAGAAGCCGGAAAGCTACGTAAGGACGACGGCAAAGAAAAGCTATGGTTTTTTCCGTGGCAGTGGGGCGTCGATTATGACATTACTGGCGACGGCGAAGGTCTGATGCCTCTGTTCGGCGAGCAAAAAGCAGTCCGAGACCTTTTAAGGGCGAAAGCCACCGAATCGCACGTAAAGTGGACTATCGTGTCCACCGGCATCTTTATGAGCTTTCTTTTCGAACAATTCTGGGGGGTCGTGAACCGAGAGGAGGACAAGATTACAGTCCGAGCGTTGCGCAGCTGGAACCACAAGGTCACGGTGACTGACGTGCCAGATATCGGAAAGGTGCTTGCTAGAGTTGTGGCAGGAGATGTGGAAGCTGCAGACCGAGTCGTGTACGCTGCCAGCGATACGATCAGTTACGCACAGCTTGCAGATGTGCTCGAGCGAATCGCGGGGAAGAAAGTGGGCCGCGAGGAATGGTCGATCGCGCATTTGCAGGCTGAGCTGGAGAAAGACCCCGAGAATCTGGTCAAGAAATATCGCCTGGTCTTCGCGAGAGATGGCGTATGGTGGGACAAAGAGCTCTCGGTCAATTACAAGCTACAAGTTCCAAGCACTGACGTCGAGACATATGCGAGAATGCTATTTGGGGGGGACTAAGAAAAATGAACCCATTTACGATTGTAGTCCCGAACTCCTCTATCGCGTAAGAATTGAGCAGGTAGAAGTGAGGGAGCAAACATACATGTAGGTTTTCGACTTCTACTTCGCGATCCTCCATCAGAATGTTGGGTATCAATCGAGGCGTGCCCCATAAATTTGCCATCTTCCCTCATCGCATTCCTTGTGCATCCCAACGCCGTCCCTCTGGCGCCATATGACGGCGCCAGCGTTAAATAACAAACTTGGCTCCATTTTGCAAAACTTCACCTTTGAAATGGCTTCAAAGCTCCTGGTATATCCGGGGATACGACTGGGTTAGTTGGCGGGTACTAACGGCCGGGCGGCCCAGGCGGTCCGTTGTTAGGGAAGGGAGGCGGGAATCGACCTGGAGGCATCCCCCCTGGCGGCGGGAAAGGCGGCATTCCCAGAGGAGGAGATCCAGCTTGGCCCGGAGGAGGGAACGGGAATGGCATGTTCGGGGGCGGTCCGCCTGCCATGTGCGGCGGGGGAAATGGCATATTGGGCGGCAGCGGTCCTCCTGGCCCTGGTAGTCCAATCCCGGGCATGTTTGGTGGCGGGAATGGCATGTTCGGGGGCATATTGGGGGCTATCGATGTTAGCATACTCAACCGTGGAGCTTGGCGAAGCTAAACTTACGTCCTCCGCGTCCCATGAACGGTGGTGGTGGTAATCCTGGCATTCCTGGCATTGGCGGCATACCGCCTGGCATACCTGTGTCGTATCAGCGTTTTGTGAGTACCAGTGTTCCGAAGGAGGTACCTGGCGGCGGGAATCCGTGCGGAGGGAATCCAAGTCCTCCAGGTGGACCAAAGCCGCCCATAGGATTTTGGCTCATTGGATTCGCCTGGCCCTCCGCATTGTACGCATCCGTGATACTATTAATGACAAGTTGCGTCTGCTCGCTGGATATCTCTGTTCTCCGTCATCAGCTTGCCATTTGCTGTACATAGTTGAGAGTATGCGCACGCTCATAGTATGCTTGTACATTTCGCAAGTGGTTTCGGCCGGCATTGTGCGCCTTGCGGACGCTCATCGAGTCGTGGGTGAGGTAGACATCGCAGTAGTCGCCTTGCGCGGTTAGCTATGAGGACGGTCCGAGGGAAGTTTTGAGCTCGTAGACCTACAGAAGAGTAGCCAAATGTTAGCAAGAGAGCAACGCTGCCAAGGAGGGTATACTTATATTTTGGCATTTTGGGTACGCCGGTACACGATGCGATGTGGCAGCTATCTCTCCTAGATAATAACTGCGCGTTGCTAGTGGCGAGGTCGTTGTCGCGAAGCTCTACTGGGAGAGGAAGCCCGGGCCGGCCTTTAGTTTCACCGGAGCCTTGGCACTCAGCCCTTCATGTGCACGCAGAAGCTGGAGCTGGAGCAGCCGTGACAGTGAGGTGTGTTGGAGATTGGCTTCTGATCTACGAACATCACCTGAGCCATACAAGTAGTTGAATTGGGAGTATCGGAGAATTTTAGTTGAACTGAAGTAATTTGCAAGCTCGAAAACGCAAGCCAGCCCTCACTAACTAGAAACCCCAATCCACCAACTGTGACGGTACCTATCGTGTATAAATGATCATCTCGGCCCAAACGGCCTAGGCCCCAGAATCTGCCTCTTTCCGCCAAAGTTGATGCCCTGGCCGACGTTCTTGTTCTGACTGTCGCCGCCAACGAAGCCGTACTGGTTCACATCCCAGCTCTGGCCCTCGCCAGTTCCCGCAACAGGGTCTTTGGATGCATCCTGCAGTGCACGCTGGGAGTCTTCCCATTCGCGCTGCCGTTCGCGCTCTCGCTCCATCTCTCGCTCGAGTAGCGACTTGGACGCCCACCCACTGGCCTTAGTTTTTGTTTGGGAAGCTACGCGACGTGTATCCTCTGCTGCGCGCTCTGACGTCGAGGTGAGCTCTGGTGGGATGTGAGTCTTTGGTTTGGATACTTCGGGCGGAGGGTTGGATGCAAGGTATTTGTCCGTACGGTTCTGCTTGGCGTATGCTGCAGGGTCGGGCAGCGGCCGCGCTGCAAGTTCTGGGAGCGGGCGTGTTGGCAGCGATGGAGCGCTGGGCTCCGGAAGGGGCCGAGGTGGCTGTCTTTGCATTTCTTGCCACTGCTTGCGTAGATAATCGCGGTCGTCCGCCTGTGCCCACGACGCAGTGCTATCTTGAGGCGAAGGAGCGCGTGGCGGAGGTTGCGGACGGGGACGGCTTCGCGATCGTTCTCGCGTCCGGCTTTTGGACCGCGAGCGCACCTTGCGACGGTCATCATCGCGTGAACGATCCTCTCGTTCAGCCTGGTACTGTCGTTCCCGCTCTTTAGCTTCCTCGAGCTGCTGCTCCAACTCCCTTATCCTGTCCGTCTCGGCATTGTGGTCCGGCTCGTACTGACTATTCCGTCGACTTCGTGGTTTGCTCACCTGCTCTGCTTGGTATTGACTGAGGAACTGTCCCTTCAACCGAGCGTCGCTGTTTGCGCGTTTGCGGCGTGTCTCTTGTTCTATTCGCTGCTGCACTTCATGTTCCTCCCTTTGCCGCTCCTCCTCTTCTTGCTTCCACCGCCGCTCCTGGTCATCCCACTCACGCTTCTGCTTCTCTAGCCTGCGCTGTTCTGCTTCTCGCTGTTTCCGCGACTCCTCTTCCCATCTACGCTCCTCCTCTACTCTTGCGCGCTCCTCGTCGGCTTTACGCTCGATGCGCCGCTTCTCCTCGGCCTCCTCTGCCAGAACACGAAGTCGCTCTTCTTCGGCCTCCTTTTCCCGCCGTTTGCGCTCCTTCTCGGCCATATTCGGAACGTGTGGCCCCGCGCTGGTAATTTGTCGTCGCGCACCAAATGCTATGCCCTGATTTCCCTGACTTGCGCCGCCCATGTAACCATATTGATGAATGTTCCACGCTGGCGCTGTGTTTCCCTGGTCAGCCTTTTTACTCCAACTGCTCACCCCGCCCGGGGGCGACTTGGGTATACCGTTGGAAGCTTTCGAAGTGTTGGAGCCTCCGGTCAGATGGGGACTAAGCGCTCTCTCTGCCGGGGGCCGGGAGAGTGGATTGAAGGTGGTCGAGCCGCTTGTGTTGCTGGCAGTGCTGGGACCCCTGCTTCGCCCGAAACCAGACGATGCAAGAGACCCTCCGTTCGCATAAGCTCCTGTCCCGGTCGTTGACGGACTCAGCGGTCCACCACCACCCCGCTGTGGGCCGATTGTGGTCGGGAAATGCGAGGGATTTACTGAGTGGGCGACGCGACTGAATGCGCTCAAGCACTGGAGAACCTGAGTAGGGTCTTTGGACTCAAACAGGTCCACGGTCAGGAATCGGTCGTGCGAAGGCATGTTCAGGGGTGGCTGTTCGCAGGCGCGGAGGAAGTGGGAGATGTTCTCCATTTGTATAAATGGCATGGGCGACTTCTTGGACTTGACGCCGGGATTCGGGACGGCCAGATTTACAAGCCTACAAGACACTTAGTAAAGGACATCCGGACGCGCAAAGCAGATGTTGTCGACGTACTTGCACAGCGCAGTCCCGTCTTTCAGCGCATCCAGCAGGTCGCCCGGCGGTAGACGCTCCCCCAGCGTGTCTTCTATCCAGCTCCGCGCTTCGTTAGCGGCCTGTGGCGTGTACCGCCCCATCCGCAGCTTCTTCATGTCCTGGTCCAGCGACGTAACGGAAGCCATGGTTGCGGTACTTCTTTGGTGTTGGCGTTGGCGGCTTGTGCCGGGCGTCGGGGAGGGACGGGCGGATCTTCGGGCAATCAATGGGGTTCGGGGGGTATATACGCAGTGGTGAGATAGAGGTCGGGTGTTGCGCGTGTAGCTTGTAGCGTGTAGCGTGTAGCGTGTAGGCTTGCGGATGTGATGAGTGCTGTGGTGGGGGCTGCTGAGAAGATGGGAACGGGACGGGGTTGCCAACAGCCACACTTTCCCTCCCCCCTCCCCAGCCACACCCGTGTCGTCACTGGAGCGCGCGTCTCACACTTGTCGACTTCGCGCTGCCGCCACCGCGACCTTCAGTCTCACCATTGAACCCACGCACCATGGCGAGGCCTCCCGGCCCGATTCAGAAACTATGGTTCAGCTGGAAGATGATGCAGCTGCCCTGGCGGAAGCGCTGGCTCGTCGGTAGGTCGTGGCCCGGGCAAGTCTGCGTCGGCGCGCCACGCAAAAAGTTCGCAGTTGACAGCCGCAGGGTTCGATCTCGAGGGCAACACGTACTGGGAGTTCAAAGACGCCCTGCACGCGGGCCGGCACCGGCGCATCGTGGAATACGCCCATTCGATCCACCACGGCGACGTCAACGTGCCTCGTCAGTCTCTTCTGCCTTTGCACACAACGCCTCCTGCTGACACTCTGCAGCGGTATGGATGCAGTGGCTTCGGCACACGCGCTATGACGCCCCCACTATCGCCGACCAGCAAGCCGAAGTGCAACGCCGGGCACAGATCAAGATGCTCGCGGCCCAGGCCGACGCACGATGGGCAGCAAAAGCCTCGGTGCTTGACGGGCCGGACAAGCAGCAGCCGGTGCAGGTGCTCGAGTCGCGAGATCCGAATGCCGGAGTCTCGCAGATGAACGCTGCCGCGGATGCTAGCGAGAAAGCAGCACCATTGACTGTGGACAAAACCATGGAAGAGGCGAGCCAACCCGACGATGCGCCGACATTGAAGACCAAAATACCCATGCGCAGTGAGCCCAAAGACACGCCGTGGAAGCACTCTGCAAAGGGCAATCCGGGCGACGAGTGGCAACCTGCGTCGTGGTCGCCAGGCCCAGCAAAGCGAAGAACTTGAATTGCGTCTATCACCTGTATCAAAATCTGTACAAATACTGTCATATACATTTCTATGGCCGACGTACTTGTTTGCGCTCGTTTTGTCCTCTGGGCGGAACAAGTGAAGCTAAGTGCATCTTAATCATGGAAAGCTACTTTGCACCGACATGTAGGACGGCGCTGGACCCGAGAGGAATGCTTACACATTGACTGCCTTTTCTACTACGTTTTCAACGTCTTAGGTTCATCCCAACGCCATCCTCCCGAAAACATCTTCATTGAGAGCAGGACCATGACCGACGCATTTTTCACGTCTATCTTAGGAGACTCATACCCAAGTGACTTTTTAACTGGCAAACCGACTTCCCCTTTTTCCAAACATCAAGCTAGAGACAATCGAACGACACCACCTTTCTTCAATTTATATGCCCAATGCGACAAAGACAAAGCGCCAATCTGACGTTGACAAAGACCCGGTGCTCTATGCAAGGCTCAAGAAACGGACACAACCCCTAAATCAAAAAGTAGTGCGCAAAAGTAAAGACGCAGAGCTTGGAAGGAGGAAGAGCAAGAGGGAAAAGCGCGCCATCAGAGCTCTTCCTCAGCCTTCTCCGTCGCCTTGCCCTTATTAGACTTCCTAATCGGCGGCAGCTCAGCCCTGAATCTCTGCACACTTCTCTTCTTCTTCCAAAGCATCCTATAATACTCCGTCAACTTAGGAAACCGCTCCTCACTCCACCCACCCCAATTGGTGATAATCTCATCAAGCGCGGGCCACATTCCACAGTCCCCCATAGAAAACCGGCGACCAGCAATAAAGGGCCCAGGCCCAAACGAAAACCTCTCTTCCTGTGCGTCCAGCATACTGAGGAAGCTAGCCATGCACGTGGGCACCTCGCGATTGTGCCAAAACTTCATCATGTGTGAGATCTGAATATAGAGGTCACAGGATTGCGAGGTACAGTAGCGGCCACGATCGTCCTTGTCCAAGGGATGGTAGCGGTCAAGATACCAGATGATAGGCACGGCGAATATCATCTCGGTGTGGTTTGCGTCATTGTCACGGTAGCTGACTTGTCGGTCCACCTCGTATCGTTGATCGAGCGCGGGCGCTTCGCATATGATGTACTCCATCTTCTGCTCAGCGAGAAAGATCTTGATCATCGTCGTTTCGACTTGATTGAATGATTCGAAGAGTATAGGTAGGTCTTTCGGCGGTGCGTGCAGATGCAGAACGTCGAACCCCTCGCCGTAGCACTCGTTCCAATCCAGTTCTGCGCAGTGGTTCTCGCGGCTGAAGGCACGTACAATACGTTCTGTCTCTTCCTCGTCGTCGTTGATAACGTCGCAGGCGTCGCGTTGGTCTTTAGAGGTGGCGCCTTGACCCCATATGACATTGTTTCGGGCATCCAGGAAAGTACCAATGTGCCGGAATGTGAGAGATATTCGGATGCCAGAGTAAGCAGTCTCTGCTTCACTGCGCTCAACAGGGAGACGCTTGTCGGCCATGATGCCATGGAGCCACTTCTCATTTGATTTGAGCCCTAGCACGAACATGGAGTTGTGCGGCATGGCTACGCGCTGTGTCTCGCGTTGTGCTCCCTTTTCACCCTCGCCGGTCTTGGCAGATTTCTTGGTTCGTAGGCGCATCGTTCGTTGCGCGCCGAAGCTAATGTTGACGATGGAAGAGCCCTTTGTAATATCCAGGGTCTTATCAGAGTGCTCCGATATGTAGTCGTTCCCTGTTCGGTACAGCTGAATCAACACATGGTTCAGTGGATGTCCAACAAGCTTCTCAGCCTGCTTGCGGATGACTTGGACTTTGGGCGAAAAGTGCAGTAGCGGCAAGGTATGGTCGGCAGGGTGTCGGTAGATGGGCATGGAGCCATCAGCACCAAAATCGCCCTGGCAGCATACCAATCGCGGCACTTCTCCCTGCTGATGCAGCATCTTCTGCCATCGTACTTCGTTGTATAGCTGGGTGAATATCAGATCATTGAGCGGTCTTGAAGGGTCGCTGGGATGGTGTAACCCGGGGGGAAGAAAATCGTAGATGATGCGCGAATCGCCCTCGGCAATGCGGTCTCCGGGGCGCAGTACAGGAAAATTCGCAAGCGACTGCAGCTTGGAGGCTTTGTTTATCTCGGACGTTTGTGGTGTCTGGGTCGATGCTGGACTAGGCTGGTCTGTTGCGCTTTTTGCGGGCGATGTCGGGGGTTGGGGTAATGCTCTGCTCGGGTCGGACCTGGGTGACCTCGATAAGGCCAAGCGGACACGAGAGGTGGTCGATTTGTCCTTGCTTTCAGATTGAGACGTGGACAAGGCGGGTTGTGAAGCAGACAGTTTTAGCGATCGTTCGGCTCCAGAAATGCTGTCGCGCAGCCTACTAATGCTCCCAGCTTTTGTGAGAGATCTTGGGCGCGACTCTTCAAGTGTGGCTGATGCCTTGGAAGACTTAGGAGACTGGTCCTGCGTCTTCTCAGCTGTGGTGTGATTCGAAGCGGGGTCGCCCTTGTGTTCGCCCTTTTTGCTCGACTCTGCCTTGGGCTTCTCTTCTGCCTTCTTGCCCTTATCACTACGAGATCGCATGCGGATTTTGGATTTCACTAGACTTTGTTTGGTGGCCGGTTGCTTGTTACCACCGGAGTCTAACTTCGCGCCTTGTGTGAGCCTCTCGGCGAACTGCTCGTCAGTCAATGCGGTCTCTACTGTGGTGCGGCTCTCGGCCGCTGACTCGTCTGATGATCTCCGATGTTGGCCGTTGATGGTGATAGTGGGTGACTCGCTCGTTGGACAGGAAATCCCTTTAGTAGAGGTTTGGCGCGGGGCGTTCGCTTCCGTTAACCGCATTTTGTCCACCAAACTTTGAAGTCGCCCCTCATCACCGTTGACGTCTTGTGAGTTCCGCTCCGATTCGTCTTTGGGAAGATGACGGTTGACGACGTTGGAGCTTGTGACGATGTTGGCGTCAAAAAAGTCGACCATTCTCTTAAGCGCAACATCATGTCGTGACTGCTTTCGAAAGCCGAGACAGTCTCCAACGACATTGATTCGGATACCATGGCGTGCGGCATCGATCACTGTTGCTAGTACGGACACGCTGGTGATGCAGCCGCAGATGTAGAGCTCCGTTACCAGGCGGGCCCGCAGGTTAAGCAATAGCGAAGTACCCTGGAAAGCTGAGTAATGGGTCGTTTGCACTACCGTGTCGGATGGTTCGATCTTGGGAAGAATGGCATCTACAAAGTCGGCGCCAGGAGTGTTGGGTAGACAGGCCGGGCCGGTCTTTGCTGATTGCCGCAGGAAAAGCTCATCATCGTCGTTGTCGTCTTCATAGACTGCTGCTAAGGCACCTTCGCGCGGAGCAGCACGCCTGCGGGCGGAAACTCTTTTGAGGAGATCGAGCGCGCGCTGCTTGTGCTTTGACGGTTTTGACTGGGTTGGCGGGGCATGATCCTTTGGGAGCTCCTCGTCGTCGTCGGTGCTGCTTTCAACCCCATCGACTAAACCGCCAACACCGAGTGCGTCGCTCTCGCCGGCCATGGGATCTGCCAGGCGATCGGCCTCGTAAAGGGTCTTGATCCAAATGACATTGGACGACTGTTGGCGGAAGGTCGGAATGATGGTGTGGATGCGGTCCAGAAAGCCGCTGCGGGTGCTCACGGGAAGCTTTCCGTCCGGTTGGATGAAGTCGTTTTGTAGCCCAATAACCAAGAGGGCCTGACGGGTTTGGAAGTGGGGTTGGTTTTGGGAGACAAGCTCCAAGAGGGATAGCATTTTGCGAGGGCGCGCCGAGATGGCTCAGCGCAGTGGACATGCGCACGATCGACGGGCAAAATTGATATGTTGGCGGAGCATGGAGCGGCGGTGAGACTGTCACGCGAGCGGCAAGGGTAAGAGGCTGATGAAGAGGCGCGAGGAACGAGGCACAGAGCCGGCGGCCTAAGGGCGGTGGTGCATTACCAGGCGGTGCGAGGGCTGTAGCACTTACATGACCGATGCTGGAGTGTGAATCAGACGCGCAGGCGGGATGCCTCAGTACGGTACGGGTCGCGCAGGCGCAGCAGCGGCGGCAGCGGCAGCGGCAATGGTTAGTAGGCTACAATGCTAGCGAGCACCATGAGTGTGGACGTTGATGGCTGGCTGCTGGACAGGAGGATGAGGGAACAGTCTCGGTTATCGAGACTGGGATCAGATTGGTCCACCACAACATGCAGCCCAGCACGCCTGGCAGCGCAACTGTGTCGCAAGCGCAATACATGATATCCGCATGGCAACCTGTGCGCCCGAAAGCCATCTTCGTTGCCGTCATCTACGGGGAAATGTCTTCTGCAACGTTCTACGCGAATCGCCTACCAGCCCTCACTCATACGCATACCAACGAGAGGCCACGCTCGTCCTAGACCACGTCGCTCTCAGCGCCCGTATGCCGCCTGCGCGCAATACATGGCGCCGACGGACATCGCTGTGCCCGAGCCCGAGCAGTCGGTCATCACGAATGCCTTGTCCTCACTTGCTGAAAAACGATGTGATCTTCCGGCTGCCGTCACCTTTGGAGACACTCTTCGCTGCACTCCCGTTACTCGTGGCGCTCCGGACGCCCTTCTTTGCAGGCGTCTTTACAGCGCTCTTGCTCGGAGATTGGCTGGCTGCAGCGGTGGTCCTCCGCTTTTGTTGGGGTGCGCCAGCTGCTGTGCCACCATCACTGTCTGCTTCGCTGCGCTCCCGCTTGAGGCTTCTGGAGTCGTGGTCGGGCGGGAATGGTGGTGCCGGAACAGGTAATGGCGCATTGTCTTCGCTACCTTGGATGCGGTTTGACGTCTCACGAGGTTCATTAGCATCGTGACTCACTTTGCTTTCCTTCTTGGCCGCTTTCCCCTGGTTACCAAAGAAGTTGGCAATATTCTGCCTGTTGGCGGCACTGTCGATGGGCACGAGAAAGGAGGGCGAGTTGTTCCCAACTTTGCCCACGTCTTTGCTGACTGGGTAGCATTCCAGTTCGCCCCCGTACGGCTTGAGGAGCGACTGTAGGTCAGCATTCCACTCGTCTCGCTTGGGGTCGAGCCAGGTCTTGATGGCATCGGAGCCGTTGTCGAAGATGACGGGCATACGGTCGTGCAGGAACTTGAGTTGCTTGTTCGAGTCAGTTGTAATGATGGTGTAGGTATACAGTTTCTCGTCAGAATCTAACTGCTGTCAGTCGACGCTAATGCGCGCATACACATGGCATGGCAAACGTGGCACACCAGGACCGAGCCTGGGAACGATCGCTCTACAGCATGTCCTCGTTGGTTCATGCGCGTAATGTAATATAGGTGCGAGAATGGCTGACCTTGATACTGGACGCAGTCCCACAACCCCGCAAAGCACAGGAGCTGGCCATCGGGGCGCTTGGTCAAGTGCGGCAGCTTCTCCTTGCCGTTGTTCTTCTTGAGCCACTCGTAGAAGCCCTGTGCCACAATGATGCAGCGCTTCCTCTTCTTCATGCTGGTCCACATGCCGCGGTCTTCGATCAGCGAGTCGTCGCGGCAGTTGATCGTCTTGATCATGGAGCCGTAATCGGGATTGCGTTTCGTCCAGAAGGGCACCAGGCCCCATTTCATGGCCTGGAGCTTATACCGCGTGCCCGCTGCTGCCGTGGCATCGTCTTCGGCCGTGACAGGCTCGTGATCGCCGCCCTCGTCTGTGTCTCTCTGTGGGTTGGTGTTGCCGCCACGGTCGGGCGCGTCTGCGCGATAGACCAGGCCGTAATAGCCAGGTGCGAAATTGTAGCTCTGGCGCACGCTGTCGTCGTCAGGGGCATCCTCTACGGGCATCTGTGACCGCTCGAGCTGTTGCCGCACCTCGGAGGGCCGCTGTCAGGTATCAGCTGAGAATATTGTAGCAGCGGCGAGCCCATACTAAAGCCAGGGCATATCGGCCGCACATGTCTCCACCGTCTTCGTCAGCGCATTGCTTCCATGTGTGTGAGAGTGTGTGTGAGTGTGTGTGAGTGTGTGTGTGTGTGAGTGCGGTGGTTGCGGAGGTGCTGCTGCAAGGTGATTGGCGAGCGCGCGACGTCATCCATGCGCGTCCCCCAAGTCTTTTCGCCGACACCGATGACCGTCTGAGCATCTGCCGCGCGCCTCAATTGCACGCCATTACCATCCACCATGTTCGCGAGAGGCACTCCTCGTGTCGCTGCAGGAGCCGGCCGCTCTGCGACTGGCGCTGCACATTGCAACGCCCCACAGACGTTCACAGCGCTTCCCACGGCGACATGGCGACCCAGCCGACAGGCTTTCGGACGCCGGTACAACTCGACCGTGGGCAGCCAATTCAAGGCGCAGTTTCGGAGAAGTCCGATTCTGTTTCCCTTTGCCGTCGTGAGGTGAGGCTCCTCCCAGCAGGCGCATCGAACAGAGGCTGATCGAGCAGTATTGTGGCCATCTCAGGCTGGGCCGCCTACTTCATCCCTTGGTACTATCGGAACATCATACAGAAGCCGTACCATAACTTCCCCGAGCCTGTCGCAAAGAAGCTGCGCAAGGCTCTCTTCTACAGCCGCGGCGCATACCTCGACATCAAGGAAGCGAACAAGTACTTCCGCCAGGCCCTGCATGTGGCCACCGACGAGGGCATGGATCCCTTCAGCGACGAGATCATGGGCGTCAAGTACACCATTGCCGCGCTGTTCGAGGACGCTGGCTACTATGCCATGGCGTGCGACGTGCTGGAAATCATGCGCTCCGACTGCCAGCGCTGGATGGACGAATTCAGCGACAAGCACTGGAACGACGGTCACCGGTCGCGCGTCAAGAAGAACATGGTGCAGATCAACGTCAAGCTGGCCGAGCTGTACGACTCCAAGTACGTCAACGAGCCGGACAATGCCGAGAAGCGCCTTGTCGAAGCCGTGGAAAGCGTGCTGGCCGAGCAGCAGCGGCGCGACACAGAGGGCCTAAAGCCCGGCGAGGGTGTCTTCATGACCGATGACGAGATGGGAGCTACACTCGAAGGTATGTCCATCGCTCTGCATTGCGTGCAACGCTGACCATCGCAGCTCTCGGACAGCACTACGAACAAAACGACGCGTACTATCTCGCCCTCCCACTGTTTCTACGGGCTTTGGAGCTAAATCCGCCAACATCCTGTCACGGCGTCGTACTGAGTATGTCTCCAAGCGCCCTTGCAGCATCTCACTAATCACGTACAACAGTGAACAACATCTCCACATGTCTCGCTCAACAAAAACCTTCACCTGCATCGCTCAACCCGTCCTCAAGAACATCCTTCTCGAGTGCCCCCACACCGCCGCGTAGCGTGTTGATCGAACAGGCGCACCAATGGGCGAGCAAAGCACTCGCTCGCGCGGCTTCGATAGCAGCGTCGGAGAAGGACGAGGACTGCCACGTCGGGTGCGCGGTTGCGACACACAACCTCGGCGAGTTCTATGAGATGGAGGGCAAAACCAAAGAAGCACGGCAAAAATACCAGGAAGCAGCGTCAATGGCGAAGGCGGTGGGGTTTGCTGAGGGACAATTTAACGCGAGATCGGGACTCGCCAGGCTAAAGGAGGTGGAGAAAACGCTCAAGTAGAACACCGAATTCAAGGCACGCCCTCTTCCAGTCTCGAACCGTTGAGAGTCAATGCGCACGAGACGTACCGCACGTCGTGCATCTCTTGCAGGGTGTGTTTTCCATCGGCTCTCGGCCATAGTTACCGCCCACAACCCGCTCGCTGTGTGACATGCCAGCTCAAATAGGCGCAGCCCAGCGATTCGAAGCCAACCAGGTCTGCAAGTCACTGTACTGAACGCACTCTCTACTTGGAGATTCGACTGTGCAGCGACTATTCGTGGTAGAAAAGCAATCACTGTTGACGGACATTTCTTGGGTTTTTCTTGGCTTTTCTTTCGGCCATGATCTGCGTTCAGGTGATTGTCTTGATGCCAACGCACGACCTCGATCCTGGTTCCGCAGAGTACATCCAGTCTCGAGGTAAAAACGCTGGCCAGATGTTGTCTCGTTGGATCAGGAATCTACACTTCTTCGAATTCCTCGATGGATCTGCTGATAGTGTGAGGGGGGCACACCAGCGTCTTAAACGGGCCCGGTTGGAAGCGAGGATGGGACGTGTCCCGGTGCACGACCGTACTACGTCCCCATCTCTAACGCTTCTTCCTTTCACTCCTCCTCTGCTACGGTATATACTGCGATAGGCCCCTCTAGACCACTGTCTCAGCTGCTGCAGCCCGCAGGGCCCGGCACATAGTATTGAACCAGGTCAGGGTACGACCTACCACAGGTCCTCCATCTACCGTGAGTCGCACGGCTTTGTGTGCCGGTGAAGTCTACCAGTGGTATAAACGAGGTCTTTCACGCCATCATCACGCCATTATAACACCACTTGATAGGTAACAAGGATCGAGGGCGAAGGTCTGCGAAGAGAGACTTTGACCCACTTGCTACATATACAGCACTACAATGTGGAGCCTGGAGTCTGGAACTAGCATCTCAGCTTGTCTCATTTGTACGACCACACCAAGTTCCTCGATCGAACCCCGCCAGCGCGATCCCCAATGGACTGCTCGGACATCTCCACGTCGGAGACAGTACAAGTCAATGCAGATTGCTCGTCCGCCACCGCTGACTTTCCCTACCCCAGCGCTTACGACGCCTGTTATACAGGTCCATACAATGCACATCCCATCATCTCGCTCGAATTGCCAGCAGGCTTCGTCCAAAAGTACCAAGTCGTCGCCGGCTCTATGATTACAAAGACATCACTGGACTCATACGGTGAATCTTTCAAATCCGTGCTATTTGACCCACTAGAGCAATTCGCAACTGGCTTCCCCTTTAGTGCCGCCACGACCGACTATATCGATTCGGAACTCATATGCACATCTCCATACTCGCTCCACAGCGACGGACCGCAACCCCGCAGCTCCAGCTCGCCGGAACTCTCACCGTCATCTTTCAATGACGAGTCACCCGCCGAGGCAGACGAAGAATCTACTTCCAAAACCCGCCCCAGGAAACGAGGCCGTCCGCGTCTCGACCGCGCATCTCCCCACAGCCAATCCACCTCGTCCAGCTCGTCACAATGCCAGCGCACCAGCCGCGTCCCACACAATCAGGTCGAGCGCAAGTATCGTCAAGGCCTCAACACGGAGCTTGAGCGCTTACGTCGTACGGTGCCTACGCTGCCTCAGTGTTCTGGTGGAAGGGCGGTGGGGCAGCCGCAGTTGAGCAAGGCTATGGTTTTAGTGGGAGCTATTGAGCATATCAAGACGGTTGAGCGGGAGAGAGATGCTTTGATTGTAGAAAATGACCGGTTGAGAGGTATGATGGTGGTATGAGTGGGGGAAATTGTGTTTTGAGTTCTTGTAAGAGTTCTTGGAGACGCTGCAAAAGGGTTCCACTCAGCGATTGGTTGCGTTGGGGGACGAGGTCACTTTCCCGTATTGCTGATAAGAGAGTTTGCGGTTAATGATAGCTCGTGAAGCCTTATGTGTAGCGTCAACAACCTTGCGACGAATCACGAGCTCTTCGAGCGGTATAGCACCTGGTGAATTATCACAAAGTCCTCAGCAGCCCGACCAGTGCCTAGATTTCCTGAACAAGAGCTTCCCATACGCGCTTCTGGTATTTTCACCAAGTTCCTCGATAAGGAAAAGGTGCATAAAATTCTGGCTGTAATGCAAAAAGGAGAGGGACATCTAGATGCCCACAACTGCAGTGATTGTACACTAGTCCCTTTTTGGCTTAGCGATGAGTGCCACTAACACTTCGTGGATATCTTTTTTGTCACCACTCAACATCAAAGACCAACAATTTTACTTCTGGCTTCGTCCCTACCGCTACCTCGTCAAATCTTGGTCCCAATCATTGAATCATTGGCTCCTTACGATTATGGCAGACCCACGAACCTCCGACCTATCATCCCACCTCCAATCCCTCTTCCCCTCCCCCTCTCACTCCTCCCTACGCTCAAGCGTAATCCCCACCCTCCTCCAGACCATCTCCTCCATCTCAGTCGCTCTCCGCAACTCCTCAACAGTCTCGCAAATTGGGACCGCCAACGCCTTCGGTGACGACCAGCTCAACGTCGACGTCATCGCCGAAGACATTATTCGCGCGGCAATCTCGAAGTGCGACTCCATAGTCACTGCAAGCAGTGAGGAAGACCCTGTCGAGCGATCTATCTCCAACAGTGAAGGAGTTTCGGAGAAATATACGATTGCATTCGATCCGTTAGATGGCAGTTCCATCATTGCCCCAAATTGGACTGTGGGGACGATCATTGGCATTTGGGAGGGTGACACGGCGCTGAATCGAGGGCCAGAGAAGCAGATTGTGGCAATTTTGGGGGTTTACGGGCCGCGTACCACTGCTGTTGTTGCTATGAGAATTCCTGGAAGTGAGGATGCTTGCTTTGAAGTCGCTTTCGGAGATTCAAGTTCCGATCCAAACCAGACGATCATCAAAGTCGTACGCTCAGACATCCACCTCCAACCCCCGCCTTTCAAAACCCGGTATTTTGCGCCCGCAAATCTCCGCTCCGCCGCCGAGGAACCAAAGTACATGGCGCTCATTACACGCTTCGTTAACGAAAAGTACACGCTGCGGTACAGCGGTGGCCTTGTACCGGATATTGTCCATGCACTGGTCAAGGGGCATGGAGTATATGTTTCTCCGGTCACGGGAGTGAGTAAGGCAAAGTTGAGGCGATTGTATGAGCTGGCGCCTATTGGGCTTGTTGTTGAATGTGCTGGGGGTTTGGCGGTTGATGCGACGAGTGGGAAGAGGGTGCTGGAGAGTGAAATTGCGGACACGGATGAGCGCGGGGGTTTGATATGTGGAACGAAGGAGGATGTGGAGGAGGTGGTCAAGGCACTTCTTGGGTAAGGAAGTGCGATAAGGTAAATTGACGTAGAGGATGGGAGTTTATTAAATTTTTCAGACGTAGCAATTTCATGTGTGCATAAAGTGAAGACTTCACGGGTTACACCCAAAGATTCTCTCGAAGTTGAGAGTACGAACCATGAAACTCCTGAGGAATTCAAAGACGTGTTATCTCGCTAGGTAGCCCGATGATGCTGCTGTTAGCCGCAGAAATGAAAGACGGCCGGCCTATGAAAAAAGGTCAAGTGAAGACAGAAGCAACGCAGAAATAAGATCCAAAGAGAAGAATAGGATATCACGCAGAACTGGACAATGGCCTAAACAAAATAAGAAAAGATTGGTCACACCGTATGGTTAATCTTGCGTTCCTATCGTACAGGCTTGTGAGGCCGCTAGTACGCCTGCGGGTTGGAGATGGCTGACAGAAGAAAGACGATGACCCTTAAATGGGGTTTATCGGTTGCCAAATTAAAGCTTTCTTTCATGACTCTATATCCTAAGCTTCGAAGGATCCCGTCGCAGATGCACATATATATATATATATATATATATAGAGAGAGAGAGAGAGAGAGAGAGAGAGAGAGAGGAGTTTTGGTTGCATCGCGAAGGTGTAGAGTTGTCGTCCTGGGCTTCTGTCTTTTTGGTATGCGTCTTAGAAGCTCTACAGCTAATGCCTGCAGCTATTGTAGTTTTGTTGTTTTAGCTATAGAGACATGCTGCTTATTCGCTTCCATATTGACAATAGCATTCTACTACTCTTCCATCGCGGTTCCTTGCTGCGGATAGGCGCCTACCGGAATGTGTCCTGAAAATTCAGAAGCGGACTTTAATGTCGTCGCGCAATCCTGAAGATCCGCCTTAGTAAGAATCGACATGCTAGGGAGATGCTAACGGAGGTGCGTTGGGTTGTTTTCACTAAAGTGTGTAGTATTGGGTAGAAGAGGAGCAGACGAAGTTTCATAGGGGGGAAGGCTAATCTTATATCAACGTAAGTGTTTATAGTGTGGTTGCTACTACACGGTATAGTGATTTATTATCAAACATAACGGGGCTGCTTGTCTATGGTTAGAAGAACAATATGACAAGGTAGGTGCATACCTAGCCCCGCACAGAGGGAACTGGGCGAGGAGCACATAGCGACCTTGAAGACCTACTAAGATCACAACGTATTGAACAGTTATGGTGACAGCGAACTTAGTATGGACACAACGGGAGAAGTAGTAGTCAAATGGAAAGCCAGCTACGAAAGGATAGGTGGTAAGTATTAAGATACTGAGCAAACAGTAGAAGACTCATAACATATTGTAGGCTGGCCTAGCCTAAGGCTTAACTTGCGTTTGGGAAACAAACCAATGCAGCCCGCAGTGTAGGACATTAGGTGCTACTACATTAGAGATGCTTCGCACACTAATTGCGTTTGCATCTGGACCTAGAGTTGAAAGAGATATTGCAGAACGAATTCAATCTCCGCTGTTAGCGCCCTTATTTGCACAATGTACATAATCGTTTGTTGCAGTTAGTATCTGTTACCTCCACCCGTGTCACAAGCTCAAATTGCAAAGGGATCTGCACTATGAACTCGGCCAAGTGAACGTTGAACTAGTTGTCGCTAAGGATGTAAGCGCGTCCAGATCTTAACAACGAGAGTTGACACAGTGCAGGTTGATGTTGCACCAACCTTCGCTTAGCTGCTGAATACTACCCGCCACTCACAAACTCCGACTCCTGTGCGCCCCCGGGTGCGACCCCGGGTACTCCACAAGTTCTCCCCACAGAACGCTCCACTTCCCCACTTAAACAAGAATAGGCCACGATGGCATCAAAGACATCGAGGATCTCTTTTTGCAGCAACTCTGCTTGCGGCAGTATCCGTCTCGAGCTGATGTTTTTCTTCCTAGATAAACATGGGGGGGAAGCATAACAAGCACGCCGAGTCATACTGAGCGGCGGCAATACTACCGCATCCGACGCATTAGACGTCATCTCGCCTCCATCCATCACTGTGCAACGGTCACCGCACCATTGCTGATGCGGGGAACGACTGCTGATATCCCGGACGGGTCTCGCGTGCATCCTCTGCCAATGCCGCTCGTCAGTTCCTCCAATCCGCAATTTTCGTGTGCTTAGCATGTGGCGCGGAGTCCTCTCAGTGACGTCGCACACAGCAGCGCCGAGGAGGACATGAGGAAGACTTAAGCAGCAGCTTGGAACCGCGTGAGGGTTATCTCCTGGATTGTCTTTGCTGGTTCGGGACTTGTAAAACTCAATTTCTCGAATGCACGCTTGTGGCTTCTATCTGCAGCGTTAATCTTCGTAGAACATGGCTACCGCTAAAGAGCTGTCATATCCTGCAGAGCATCGTCCTAAAACGCACGACTTCGGCAATAACGATACCCACCATATTGAGTTCGCACGCACGCAGAATCCTCAGGGCTACACTCACCAGGAGCATCTCAACCTTCCCATAACCGAAATACCGACCACGAGCTCCGCAAATACGAATGACACTTCCCATATTTCGCACAAAAGTTCCTCAACCCTTCGCCGTACGCGCTCGGTACTTGGCCTCCACCCCTCAGCCCCCCTCAACGAAGATCATGACTATCATGAACGGCAGAAGCTGTGGTGGAGTCGAGTACGGATTGCGTTACGGGAGCCCTTTGCAGAATTCTGGGGTGTTGTCATCATGATACTGTTTGGCGATGGATCCGTGGCGCAAGTCCTGTTGAGCACGGGCCAGACGACAGCTCCAGGCGCAAACGGATTTGGCGGATACCAAAGCATCTCGTGGGGGTGAGTGACGCCATGCTTGTTGAAGCTGCCAGCATGAAGCAGGCTGACCGAGTTGGACAGATGGGGTCTAGGCGTAATGCTGGGCATCTACGTTGCCGGCGGTACGTAATTCGGCGGTACAAACTGCGTCGTAGATCCAAGACAATACGGCCCATAGTCCAAGGATTATGGGCACTGACACTCCTGTCGATTAGCTTTGCTGACCCAGTACCCCAACCTGTAGATTCCGGAGCATACTTGAACCCCGCCATAACCTTTTGCTCTTGCTTGTTTCGGCAGCTTCCATGGCGGCGCTTCCCCATCTACTTCATAGCACAAGTTCTCGGAGCCTTTGTTGGATCTGGCATCGTCTACGCAAACTATATCAGCGCGATTGATTTCGTCGAAGGCCATGGCATCCGGACGGTACCCCCAGCCCCGAAGGCGACGGCGGGAATATTCTGTACTTACCCGCAGGCTTACCTCACCAAGACCGGTCAATTCTTTTCCGAGTTCATCGCAAGTGCCATCCTTATGTTTGTCATTTTTGCATTGAAGGACCCAAACAATAACGGGGTTGGAAAGGTATGGCTTCCGGCACTTAGACGGAGACAGTAGTGACTGACGGTTTGCAGAGCGACAAGTGGTTTCCCCTGGCATTGTTCTTCTTGATCTTCGGTTTAGGCGCATGCTTTGGCTGGGAAACTGGGTATGCCATTAACCTGGCTAGGGACTTTGGCCCTCGACTGATGTCCTACGCGGTCGGCTATGGCCCTGAGGTGTGGTCCGCAGGCGGATACTATTTCTGGGTAAGCACACCACTCTATTTCCAGTTCTCCCAGGCAGGCTTGCTAATATTGATCAGATCCCAATGGTTGCGCCGTTCTGCGGATGCGCCTTTGGCGGCTTCCTCTACGATCTTTTCATCTTCACAGGGCCGAGCCCGGTCAACACACCCTGGATCGGTATGAAACATATCTTCAATCCGGGATACTTGCGGGAAGTGCGGAGAGAGAGAAAAAGAAGGGCGAAGGAAGACGGTATTGTCTGAGATTGTGATTACTAGCTGCATTCACAGGACTGTTGAGGACTTGTGCATTGCAGCATTTTGGAGATAGTGGGCGGATATAATTCACCTCGAGTATTGCGTTTGAATGCCAACGGGATTTGTGCGGTTATCATCAATCAAGAGAGTGTTATTATTATGTACACGAGCCGCGGAAAGATGGCGGCACGTCCCATCGCGCTAAACACACTAGTGCAAACGCGTTCCCTACCACAGCACGATGCACTTCCGCGAAGCTGTGTAAAGTTCCCGCATCCACGCCCAGCAACCGCGTTCTCTCCGCTCCGTGTTCTTGTAGAGCCTCATGTTGGTTTTCACGTTGACGCTTTCCGAGTAATGAGCCTTGATCTGCAGGAGAATTTCATCCATACCGTCCCGACGCGTCTCGCTGCGCGTCTCGCTCAAGCGTCCCGCGAACACGCCCACGCCCACGCCCGCTCTTCACCACCATGCATCTTCCTCGGAACTTGGTAGCACACCTCTACCAGAATCTCGTCAAACGGAATCATGCCGCCGCTCCTCCAGTCCTCCTACTCGTCGCCCTCGAGCCCGACGCGCTCTGCGCATGTCGTATCCTCACCGCGCTGCTAAAACGCGACTACATCCCCCACAAGATTCAGCCAATTGCTGGATATGGCGACCTGTATCGTGCCGCCGAAGACCTTATACAGCCTATGCGGACAACAGAGGGAGGCAGCGGCGGTGTCGTCGTATGCCTAGGTGTCGGCGGCATGGTAGATCTAGAAGAGATCTTCGGCATGGACGTGGACGAGCAAGGGAACGGTGGGACTGGAGATGTCGAGGTCTGGGTTATGGATGCGCGGCGGCCGTGGAACTTGTCGAACGTCTTTGGGACACCTGCCAGCCAAGATCCTACCACGGGCGAGCTGGTCAGGAGACGGGCCGGCGTGGACAGGGGACGGTTGCTACAGACATATCAGTCGTCAAAAGGAGGCATAATAGTGTTTGACGACGGGGACATTGAGGAAGAGCTGGGTGCGGAACGGCAAGCTTACTGCGCGCTAGAAGAAATGCCAGAGGTGGGAGACGACACCGGGTCAGACGAAGAGGATGAGGAGGAGGAGGAGGAGGAGGAGGAGGAGGAGGGCGAACCTCCCATGTCGGGTCAGCAATCAAAAAAGCGGAAATCTTGGAGCGATGGCGAGGACTCGGACGAGGACATGTCGGGCGAGGAGCGCCCCGTGCAACGACGGAGGAGCAATTCAGTACGTTCACACATCTTGTCCGGGTGGAGTTCAAACTGACAAGTGCTATCAGGGAGGTTCAATACCGTCGTCACCCGAGCGGAGACCACCGCGGCGCGGTCTCATGCTTCTGGGTGGATCCTCCGACTTTTCACGCTCCGACTCCCACAGCCGGTCGCCATCACCAGCAGTTGCCGCATCAAAGGGAAAATCTGTCAAGAGCATGCGAAAGCAGTTGACGGCTCTGCGGCACAAATACACAAACGTGCTAGACAAGTACTACCAGCTGGGTGCTTCCTACTCGGAACCTGTCTCCTCTCTCGTTTACTCCCTTGCATCCGAGCTTGGTCGAGAAGACAACGATCTCCTCTGGAACGCCATCGTTGGTGTCAGCAGTCTCGAGCTATATGGCAGGACAGGCAGTGGTGTGGGTCTCAACCCGCTATCGACAGCAGGAGGTTCAGCGGGATGGAACGGCGACAGGGGAGAACGCATTCGCTCTGTCCTCCGTGACGAAGTGCGCCGTTTGAACCCTGTGTTTGACGCCAGAGAGAACGCCAGGGATGCCACTATTGGTGATGCAAGCGGCGTCATCCCTACCAGTGCTCGCTCGGCCACGGACAAGTCCATCCGCCTCTCTCCTGAGCCTCGCTTCCTTCTCCTCCGGCATTGGAGCTTATACGAGAGCATGCTGCATTCGCCCTACCTTTCTGCTCGTCTGCATATCTGGAGTGATATTGGGCGCCGACGTCTCGACAAATTACTGGCAAAGATGGGTGTCAGCCTCACTCAATGTAAGCAAAATTACACGCACATGGACATGGAGTTGAAGCGAGGCTTGCGTGAACGACTGCTCAAGTTCGCGCCGGTATATGGTCTTGACGGACTTGTACCTCCTGCTCCACGAGGCAGCGACTCCAAAGATGGGTGGGGTTTTGTCCGATGTTGGGGCTGGAAAGCCTGTCTATCTGCTATAGACGCTGGCGTCATCCTCGGCGCCATCCTTGAAGTCGGCGATGCAAAATCGCTCTCGGCATCCTCCCTCGAGCCGTCGAATTTTGCCATGCCACAGGATCATATCGAACAAGCCCCTGCCATTGCCGACAACGAAGCACAAGAACACATAACCGCACGTTTCTGGACAGCGTACGATGCGCTAAATTCCATCGATCTCCTCGTTGAACATATCTCCACAGCGCAATACCTCCACAAAGCCATCCTCCGCACAGGCACCGCTCTCATCGAGAAGAAGCAGATTCGCCACCTGCGCTCCTTCCGCATGGCCGTTGTGAAAGAAGGCCCCGATGTTCAGCTTTTCACGCACCCGGGCGCATTGACGAAGCTCGCGCTCTGGATCGCGGAAGCCATCGTTGAGCTGAACGGAACGAAGGGTAAGAACAAGGGGAGTGAGCTTGTAATGGCTGGTCTTGACGAAGTAAAGGGTCGATACGTGGTGGTCGGCCTCGGCGGCGGCGGGGCCACCGTATCAGCCAAGGAGCGAATAGCCAAACGCGATGCCCGCCTCAAGGCTCGAGAAGCTAGGAAAGCTGCTAAAGTCGTGGAGAAGAAGTCGAAACGAGAAGCTCGGCTCGCTCGTCTCGAAGCCGCCGGGCTGGACGAAGACGAAGTCGAAGACGACTCAGACGAAGATGAAGAAGAAAGCGAGGAGGAGAGTGATGACGAAGATGAAGAGAAGGAGCGCGGTTCCGGGCGGAACAAGTTTGGTAACGCGTTCCAGGAAGTAGTCAAACAGACGGGTGCAAGGGTTCGCATGGATTCTTTTGAAGCTTGTGTCATAGAGATCAAGAAGGATGATTTGAGTCCGTTCTTGCAGCGGCTGAGTATGGAGACTGTTGTCGGGTGAGCTCCGTGCAAACCCACGGGAGGCGTGGTTTCTTTCAGTTTACTGTCTGTGGCGTTACATAGCGTGCGATGGCATGGGGTGGGCATTTTGTCAGCGATGATTGTTTTTATGTTGGCATTCTTAGCATGGTAAGGTGATGGAAGCAAAGCAATCGTATCTTTCCATCTTGTCTACTACACAATTTCCACTCATTGGGAGATAGGAACCTATGCATTTAGGGTATGAAGGGCTGTGGCAGTTCAACGCTGACTAGTGAATGGAAGACGTCATGTGATGGCACTACTCGCGCCAAGCCGCGCGTATACGGACTAATTCTAGTTACCACCATCACCTTCTGCAACGAAGGCGTGGGCATCGCAATCTTTCCGCCGCCAACTGCTGTGACCTCGTTCTTTCGACATACGAGCTGGTTTCTTCATTACTTAAAGCGGCTCTCGCCGCACCACCCGCGACCATGGCTTTCCAGGCGCCCATCGCTGTTCAGGTACATTTTCGCCACGGCTACTCATGTCGCGTCGCGGCGATATCGCAACGTTGCTAATAAGCCCACAGAACGTCGTTTCCGCCACAAGTGGACTCTGGCCTACCATGTCCGCTGTTATCAAGTCGCCATGGCAAGGCTTTGGGAGGCAGACGGCTGGCGGCGCGAGACAGCGTCAACCGGCGCAGGCCTCCGAAGCCACCCAAACACAGGTAGGAACACCACCGTTGCCCGAAGTGAAGCGCATACTAACAGCACGCCAGCGTCGCTCTTCGTTCGCGTTGCCTGACTGTCTCGAGTCCATTCCCATACCTGCGTTACGTCAATCGTACTCCCCGCAAGCCTTGAAATCGATACCCACCGTCGCCGGGAGTATGTCTGCAGGTCAGTAAGATACGTGATGGGACAAACTGGATAACATGTCTGACAATGTCTAGTCCCACAGAATGCGCTCCGGCTCTGCAGCCCCGTCACACGCAACATGCCATTCAATTCGTTCATGGTCCGGCAATACTCCACAGTGTCACGTCACGGTCCTTTGTCGCATCTCCGTCCGATACCGCGTGCCGGAACTCTAGGGTTGGCTCTTTCCCAACAACGCATGCTCTTCGGCGGTCCATCGCGGAGCCAGCTTGCTCGATATGAACAGTCGGCAAACAACAGTCCCAACAGCGCGGCAGCACAGTCAGCTTTCTACCAGGCATTGATCAAGGCGAATATGCCCCAGATTGTCATCGACAGATATCGGACTGGACAATTCGCTACAAACGCCCTTGCCGAACAAGCCTATCACAAGGCTCTAGAGAAGACTGGACAGACCGACGTGGTTGGACAAAACACACAAAGTGGCAATGGTCTTTCGCCCCAGCAACTACAGGCTATAGGACAGGCTGTGGGTGCACATGCTGGAGGGGGCCAAATTGGAAAGCTGCGGGCGGGATCTGGCCAGAAAGCAGACCCGCTCTACGTTGTCGTCGAAGAGCCCTTATCGAAAACCATTGGCTCGTGGGTCAAATGGGCTGTTGGCTTCGCCTTGGCTGCATACTTTGCTTTGGTCCTAATCACGCTCTTCGTCGAGACCAGCGGCGTGCTGAAGAAAGTTGGAGGTGGCCAGTCGTCTGAGGTGCGCCCCGAGCATCAAAACACCCGCTTCACCGATGTTCAAGGCTGTGACGAAGCGAAAGAGGAACTTACCGATGTTGTCGACTTTTTGAAGAACCCTGAGAAGTACAACAAGCTTGGTGGCAGACTCCCGAAGGGTGTTCTGCTCATTGGCCCTCCTGGAACCGGCAAAACACTCCTAGCTCGCGCCGTGGCGGGTGAGGCTGGTGTCCCGTTTTTCTACATGTCTGGCTCTGAATTCGACGAAGTCTATGTTGGTGTTGGTGCTAAGCGCGTCCGCGAGCTCTTCGCTACTGCTCGATCGAAGGCCCCCGCCATTGTCTTCATCGACGAGCTTGATGCAGTTGGTGGAAAGCGACAGTCCCGAGATGCAAACTACCACCGTCAGACTCTTAACCAGCTGTTGAACGACCTCGATGGGTTCGACCAATCTACCGGTGTCATTTTTATTGCCGCTACCAATCACCCGGAGATTCTGGACAAGGCTCTGCTCCGACCAGGTCGTTTCGATAGACACGTTCAAGTCGAACTTCCCGACGTCAAGGGTCGCCTTGCCATTTTGAAGCACCACACCAAGAAGATTCGTCTAGCTCCTGATGCCGATCTCTCCAAGATCGCTAGGGGAACCCCTGGCTTCTCCGGTGCCGAGCTGGAGAATCTTGCAAATACTGCAGCTATCCAAGCCTCAAAGCACCAATCCAAGAACGTCGGGCTCCCTGACCTTGAGTGGGCAAAGGACAAGATCATGATGGGATCAGAAAGGAAGACCAGGATTGTGCCGCTCCAAGACAAGCTCCAGACGGCATATCATGAAGGTGGACACACTTTGGTGGGTCTTTACAGGAAGGGATACAGCGACGTTCATAAAGCGACCATTCTTCCCCGCGGAAACGCTGCCGGTATCACTTATTTTCTCCCCGTTGAAGAGCAACATCGATCTAGGGCAGGCTACATCCGACATCTCGAGGTGTGTATGGGCGGCAAGATGGCCGAAGAGATTGTCTTTGGCGGAGAGAACGTCGGTGATGGAGTTTCGGGCGATATTCAGCAAGCCACTCAGCTCGCATACATGATGGTCACCCAGTTTGGCTTTTCGGAGCTTCTCGGAAACGTCGACTTCCGCTCCAACTATGATAACGTGTCTCCTGACACGAAGCGTCTCATCGACAACGAGGTACGACGGCTGATCGACGAAGCGAAGGAAAGCGCGAAGAAGCTTTTGCTGGAGCATCGGGGCGAACTAGACGCGCTAGCCAAAGGCCTCGTGCAGTACGAGACTCTCGATCGAGAGGAGATAATGAAGGTTATCAAGGGCGAGAAGCTACCGGATCGTTTAGAGGCGATGCCAAACACGCCGATCAAGATCCCAGAGGTGCCGTTTCCGCCTTCGGTGCAGCCACCGCTAGGCGGTAGTAGTGGGGGTGTGGATGCGCTGAAGGAAGACAAGTGATTGATTGGATGGACATTGCATTTTGTGCATGCATATGAGGCGAATGGCGTTTCTAAAGCATGTGCTCCCTCCTCTCGCTGCGAACCTTGCCTCGAAGCCTGTCAACGAACAGAGCCTTTCTTTTTGTAAGATTAGTTGGTATGAAGTATTCGGCATACGGGCACGTTAGCGCCCAGCGAGCGTCTGGCTGGGAGCCGTGAGGCTTGTGTACTTTTTGCATGAGAGTGGGCAAGACTTGTGGGAGGCTAAATTGGATGTGATGTCTCAATGAAAATAGTCAACTGCAACAACCAAGTTGATGTACTGGTGATTGTGATGTTGATGTGTTGTCTGGGCATGGTTATTGCGCTTTCAGGATGAAGTGCGGAATATGACGGACGTGATCACAATTAACCAAGCCATAATGTAAGGGATAGCAGGCAAATGAACAAGAATGGCAACAATGGAACATATTCAATCATGGCATTTCCTGCTCAGCTGGCGGGGTATCTGAACGCCCACCTCGAAGCATCGATTCTTCTCCGAGCAAGCCAAAACACCCAACTCCCAAGTCCATCCGCATGGGGTACTTTTTAAAGAACGCCAGAAGCAAAGAACATGCATCTTCCTTAGCTTACACAACCGCCTCCGATCAATGCGCTTTGGGAACACTCTGGCGTGCCAACCACAACGCCACGCTCTCCCTTGCAACCTCGCTTCCCCAAACACCATCCGCGCCTCCACGCTTCCATTCCTCGCCGGATGCATCTTCGCCGCCACCACGCGTGGCATCGCCAAGTAGCACCTCCAGGTCGCGTTTCTGGGAAGACAGCCATCTCTTCACAAAGGCAACTGGGTCCTTGGACATGCTGGTGAAGAAGGCGTGCTTGGCCTTGGAGCGGCTGATGGCACCCATGAGAAGGACAATCTGGTCGTCGATTTGGTGGATGTTTTGCAGGGTCTCGGTGCTGTGCTTGGAGCGGAGAATGCTGTGGAGAAGTGGTTGTAGGGGGTCGTCGAGCGCGACTTGCACGTCGTAGACGGTCGGCTCTGATGCGAGCTTGCCAGACTCGGGAGAGGGTGAGATGTAGTCCTTGTCTACGCGTATTGTGTACTGTAGTTGGATTGGCGGGAGAGTCGTGAGATGGGGTTTGATGAGCTGCGGCAGGCTGGGGAAGTAGAAGGAGTCGGCGCCGTTGAAGAGGGCCTTCAGCTTTGCGTCGCAGGCGAATTTGCGCTCGTCGTCGTCCTGCTGCAGGTGTTGTGATCGGGCGTACTCCCAAACGCCCATGAGCACGCCGGCGCGGTCCTCCTCGTCCGTGTCGAGCAGCTCGGCCATGGGCTTGCTCAGTCGGAAGATTTCTGGGTTCTGGAAGCGCTGCAGGTTGACGGTGACGTTGATGTTCTCGTCTCCCTTACGCTCGAACTCGAGCTGGCTGAAGGTGTTCTCCTTAGGGGTCGCGCCTTCGGGCCGCTTCCACTCAATCTGCGTAAAGTTGTCTGGCTGCAGGCTCTTGGCGCGGTCGAAGTCGATGGTCATGGAGGTGAAGAATTGCGAGAAGATCTTGGGCTTGGACTTTTGCGCGGCGTCTTCCTTGGTCTCTGCGGCGTCGTCTTCCGTGGCATCGGGGTCCTTGTCGTCGTCGCCGTCGCCGTCGTCGTCGTCGTCGTCCAGATGGTCGTGGCCGTCGTCGAGAAGGCGGCCTTGGATTTTCACGCGGTACGTGGCATTGGTGTCAGTGTCAAAGTCGAAGGCGTCGGCGTCCATGGCGCCGCTCTGCCAGGGCTGGTTGTCGACCGTGTTGGAGATCCATATGCGCATGGTGGCGGTGCGGGCGCTGCGCGAGTGGAAGACGGAGTCGGAGGCCTCGAGCTTTTTGCGCATCATGGTGGCATCGAGGGTGCGCTCCACCTCGCGCAGCTGCTTGTAGCGGGCGACGGCGTCGCCAATGCAGACATCCTCGACGCCCTCGGGGACGTTCTTGTTGGTGGGGTTCTTGGCCATGCGGCGCATGCGGTCGCGCTTCTCCTGCTCGGCGCGCTGCTGGGCTGCCTGCATGTTGGGGTTGCCATACTGCGGCGGCGCAGCGGCATGTTGGGCATGGACAATGGGGCCTGGTTTGCGAAACATGTGCTCCAGGTCAGCCTTCCTGATCATAGTGCGTGCGGTGGAGTCAGGGCGCGGGGGAGGGTGAGGGCGAGGGCGAGGGCGAGGGGAGGGCGCGCGTTGTGGGTGACACTGCGGGCTTGGGGACGAAGGTACGTACCGGGCCCTCGCCGCGAGGGCGTTGCCGTTGCGTGGTGCGCTTGGGCGGCAAGCGGGTAATTCCGGTACTGCTGCTGCATGGCTGCTGTGTGCGCGAGGGCCAGCGACGATGGGGCGCAACGAGGTCACGATGGCAGGCGCTCCGGGGCAGATGGACTCGGGGTGGAGGTGGAGGTGGAGGTGGAGGGCGTATTATAGACAGACGCGTCGACGACACAAGAGCACAGGCAGGCAGGGCTGCAGCGCCGACGAATCGCCCCCTTTTCTCTCTATCGATTGCCCCGCTTCGCCTGGCCCCCGCGAAACGGCGACACCCCGTATCTTACATCCCCCCCCCCGGATCATCCAAGACATGGCCCAGTTGCCGCTGTCCAAGATTGTCGCCGTCCGTGTCCCCGGCCAGCCTCCTTCGACGCTGTGGGATGTCGCGATTGAGCATGGGCGGATAGCCTCCGTGGACGCGCACGATGCCCACGCCGCGAGCCACTCCCCAGCCGCAGTCGACGTGCTAGACGGTGCCAATCGCCTGCTCGCCCCTTCGCTGTGCCATGCCCATATCCACCTCGACAAGTGCTTTCTGCTGCAGGACCCAAAGTATGCCGACTTGCAGATTGAGAGGGGCGATTTCCACGAGGCCATGGACATGACCGGCAAGGCCAAGGCCAGATTTGAGCCAGACGACCTGCTGAGACGCGGTCGCCAGCTTGTGGAGGAGAGCATACGTCACGGTGTGACGGTGATGAGAGCCTTTGTCGAGGTAGACGGGGGTGTGCAGTTGAAGTGCTTAGAGGCTGGCCTGCAGCTGAAAGACGAGTTTCAAGACCGCTGCGAGATGCAGATTTGTGCATTTGCCCAGCTGCCCTTGTTCTCGGGACCTGACGGCGGGGAGGAAGTCCGGAAGCTCATGGGCGTGGCGGCTGGAGAGGAGGGTGTACATGTCTTGGGCAGCACGCCGTACGTGGAACAGGACCGCACCAAGCAAGAGACGAATGTGCGCTGGATCTCTGCGTTGGCCCTGGCCCATGGCAAGTTCCTAGACCTCCATCTTGATTACTTTCTGGAGGAAGAAAAGCAACCGCTCATATGGTCCGTTCTTGATATCGTCAAAGACACAGATTGGGTCCAACGAAAGGGCAAACGAATCACCCTGGGCCACTGCACCCGCCTCACCAAGTTCAACGACGGCGAGTGGTCCCGTCTGAAACAAAGCGTCGGTAGCCTTCCCGTCTCCTTCGTCGGCCTCCCGACCTCAGATCTCTTCATGATGCGGAGCGTGGAACATGTTCGCGGGACACTGCCCGTGGTGGAGCTGATCCAGAGACATGGCCTGGACGCGGCCATTGCCATCAACAACGTCGGCAATGCCTTCACGCCTTATGGGAACTGTGATCCGCTCAGCATAGCAACGCTGGGAGTGGGTCTTTACCAGGCCGGGACGAAGAAAGACGCCGAGATACTCTATGCAAGCAGCCTCCTGCCCGTGGCCCCTTCCCCACCCGCTTGACTAACGCCACCACGCAGGAAACCGTCTCGTCCCGAGCCAAAGCCGCCATTGGCTGTGAGACGACATCTCTGAGTCTGCACGTCGGGGCGCCTGCCGACTTCGTCTTGTTTGACAGGATGGACACGGGGTGGCGCTGTAGGAAGAGCATCGTGGAGGTGGTCTACGACGCAGGCTCAAGTCGGCAGACAGTCCGTCGAGGAAGGGTGACGGCCTTTTGAGTCCAGGGCCGAAGAACTCGGTGTGATTCTGCCTATTCTGGCACTCTTTCAAACGTGGGCCATCAGTCATAGCGGGCGGGTCGCTCGCGTTTACGTGCAGAGACGCACGAATCTGCTCGCCGTACGACAAACAGCATTTGAGCGTCGCACTCCAACCATACCGTCCATCTATGGCATGCCCACATATGTCTCCTTCCGCACCGCATGTGGCTTTCACCGCGCTCGCGCCTGCCAAGCCCGTGCGCCTACCGACGTCAACACGCCCACGCCCACGCCCGCGCCCACCTTGCAATCGCGACGCACACAGTCGATTGATATCCCCACCATTCCCATATCTTCCCTCGCCAAAGCGTCGCGCCATGGACATGGTTGAAGCCCAGCGTGGGCCGACTCAGTGAGTATCCTCGCGTCGAAGTTGGGCGCGAGCATCCCACGGAACACTGCATGTCTTGACCTAACCACTGCCAGACATCCCAGCGGATACGCTCATACCCCGCCCAATCATGAGTCCAAGGCGCACGGCCAACACGAGCCCGGCAGTATCAAGGCCCAATGCCTCGTCTTCATGCAATGTGTTAACGTGGGCTCGCTCATTTCTCAAGTGCTGCCAACTGCTCACTGACTGATTCGACAGCATTGTCTCGGTGGCCATTCGCAGGAATGGAACACTGTCCAGCAAGCTCTGAATGAGTTCAAGAAGGGCCGGTTGAGCAAACGCGAGGCTTTTGGCACCGTAATGGCAGCTGTGGACGACAACGAAGACCTCAAGCAAGGACTTGTAGACATTCTCTCGCATGAACAAGCCAGCTGGGGTCCGGGCGACTTCGACCAGGAATCGCTCCACTCACCGCCTCTGCTGGAATCTGCCATGTCGTACGTCAAATTCTGTTCCGGATCGCGAGAAGGGACGTCTACTCGTCCGCATCCCAGGTGCTGACATTCATAGGCCGGCCTTTCTCCAACCGCAACATCAACCGCAGATGCGTCTGCCCCCAATTTCAGCGGCCTGGCATCCAAGTCAGGTTGTCATGTCGCGTGCTGCCAATTCGATGCATTTCCGGTTGCCCTCATCGCAGTACACCCCAGACCGAAGTGTGTTGTCACAGCACCAGAGTAGTCATAATATGGTAGACAATGAACAATCTAGCTACAGTAGCTATGGCACTCTAGATGGTAATGGAGGTCGGGGCCACATCTATCAAACATACGCCCAGGATACGCTCAGCAACTGGACTCCATTCAACCCCAATGGAACCTTGTCACCAGCACCTACTTTGCCTACGCCTACTTTGCCTACCGACATACCATCAACACAATCCTATGTGTCCCCAACAACTGGTCCGACCACGAGCTTCCCATACGCTGAGACTGGGTACGGTGCGGACTACAGCTCTCTGAGCTTTGCCTTTCCCGGACATGGACATCGTACCTCTCTTCCCGCCTACGAAGGCTGTCAGAATGGGAGTGCTCATGGTGATTGGCCACATGCTGGACTTCCCCCATCGCATGAGGCACTGCCTACGCTCAAAGGACACCACCAAGATCCCTCGCCCAGTATGCCTTACCAGGGACCGAACCAGAAGCTGGTATCGTTGCATCGGAACTCACCCCGTGAATCACCTTCGACATGGGGAGCCCCGCTTGCCGTTCCGATCGGCCAGTCAACGATTGAGATGGCACCGCCGCCTGTTCAGCATGGATCTGCATCGCAAAGGCAGCCTTTGCCTTTGGTATTAGCTTTGCCTCCCTCTGAACACCGGAAGAACAGATTGGCTACCACTGAGCCACGCAAGGTCCGGGCGGCAATAGGATCCGGGCAGTACATTCACGCACTTTGTGGGAAGGGTTTTCATTCCCGCAGCGCCGTGAAGAAGCATCATTGGGGCAACGTGAAGGCAGGGGACGCTTCGACAACAACTGGATGCTGGGCTAAGAAGAACAAGCCCGATCGTGAGTGGTAGGCTCATCTCCGTGATCTGCATGGACGTCCTTGTAGCATGCGATCTAACTCACCTCAGGGACGAACATGCAAGCTGCAAGCACGACATGCCCGCGTTACGGGTCATGAAGCCCACGCCGGCAGATGTGAAGGCTCCTGTAGTGCCAACCATGATTTCGAACCACGCCAACGTCATTCCTGGATTTCCCACGCTCCATGAACTCCCAGATAGAGTTGCAGAAGCTGTTAGCACTGCGCCTGTGTTCTACGGAGAGCCGATACCGTACAACACATCACGATTGCCCGCGAGAAGCCATTTCGACTCTTTACTGACGGCCGTAAACGCTGTCGCCCAGGTCGATGCGCCCAAGCCCCAAGGACGAAACGATTCGGTTGTGTCGTATCTCGATGCTCAGGCCACAGCCGCCGAAGGCAATGCCCAGACCTTACTGGATTCCGAGTTTGGAGTCCAAGATGTTGGATATGCAGTCAGATGTCGAGAGCAGTCACCACATATGAAGACAGGAAGAAGCAGAAACTTTGAGGCGTCAAAGCAAGGCTATGGATTGGAAAGTTGTCGACGCATCTAAACCCCTTTGACGGTTGTACCATTTCGTGGTAGGACGGTCCACGTGTGGTGTTGTGCATTGTGCAGCGAGTACTCTGCCAATGGATGCGACGGATCTTACGATGGGATGTATTTACGGCGTTGTGGGAATGTAGGCTCTGTGGTGCGGTGCAGTGCAGATGTCATCTTGACAATGGGGAATGACCGTCGAGGTGGCGTGAAATGCAACGAGGCACATATCGATGCTCGACATTATGGGAACTAGGTAGCTGCAATAAGAGCAATGGCTGGAGAAGCAGATGCATATAACCACCGGGACATAGCGCCTGCCCATCCCGTGTTAGCGCTCCCCGGCCCCGGGGGGACAAAACAAGCTCCACAGGACGCGGTGGGCGCAGCCCCAGCCGCTCTTCGACGCTACTCCACGGCGCTCAGGACGGCGCATCCCTGCTGGCGCTGTCATTACTCCGCACTGCAGCGCGATCTTCCGCCAATCGGCGTCGACGGCAATAATATGTTTGGCTGCACCTCGCGCCGGGGTAGCTGTGAGAGCTGTGAGCTGTGAGCTGTGAGAGCGCGAGCTCGAGCTGGGGAGCTTGGAGGTCCAGATGGTGAGGCGTCGCCGGAATGGAGCGTGGAGCAGCGACAACGGGCTGCTTGGAGGTGGCAATTGGGCGCCGCCGGAGCACACGAGAGCGTACAGTCCCCTCCGACAAGGGAAGCCCTCGCCCGCGTGGTAATACTCCACCTGACAGGTCCGTCATGGCTGGCTCGTGTTCCTGGCCGATCGGCTGCTCCAATTACCCTAGCTGCGGGGAAACTGAGCACTTTCGAAGCTTCGGTCGGTGGACCAGGCCAGAATGGCGGTAGCATCTGCACGACAAACGGGTGTCCCGGTGCAGGGCGACGGTCAATACGCTGGCGTCTCGCGGCGTACAGTACATATAGCTGCCTGTCACCCAATTCCGCGGTACCTCCCTCTTCCCTGGTTTTCCAACACCCTTGCTTGCCAGCTCTTCCCCACTCCCTTCACAGGAACGTGTAGCCTTGAGCACTAGATAGGATGAAGACCTCGGGTGTGCTTTCGGTCCTCGCGCTCGCTGCGACTGCGGCAGCGCAGTACGCGACGGCATCCTCGTCGGCGTCGTCGCCGGGTGCCACCGCTCCGCCTTCGTCGAACGGTACGCTGGGTCCAGACCAGGATGGCAAGTATGAGATCTCTGCCGAGGGCATTCGCGCCCACTTCATCCCGTACGGCGCTTCCATCTCGAACCTGTTCGTCAAGGACAGGAACGGTGTGGAGAGGGATATCGTGCTCGGCTTCGACAATGCCAGCTTCTACTCGGTAGACCCGTTCCACCCGCATTTGGGTGGTGTGCCTGGTAAGCTGCGAATCTCGGGTCGGGGTAGAGTTGTAAAGCAAGATGAGAACTAAATCATGGACAGGTCGCTATGCAAACCGCATCAAGAACAGCACGTTCACCATTGATGGCGTTGACTACCACGTTACGCCCAATGAGAATGGTGGCGCCGACACACTGCATGGTGGGCTGGACGGCTGGGACTACGTAGGTTTGAACCAAGTGGCATTGATGACGTCTAATAAAGTCTCTAGCGAAACTTCACCATCGTCTCCCATACCAAAGACTCCATTACTTTTTCCATCGTCGACCCAGATGGCAAGGAGGGCTTCCCGGGCGAGGTCATCAGCTACATCACGTACACCATGACGCCCAACACTTGGAACTTCAAGATGGTGGCGCTGTCTACCACCAAGAAGACGCCGATTATGCTGAGTTCTCACGTAAGCGGATTCCAGTATGTCATTCCAACGGAAACCTAACTGTGTAGACCTACTGGAACCTTGACGGCTTCTCCAACCCCGAAACGCCTACCGCTTTGAATCACACGCTCCACTTGCCCTACTCCGGCCAGCGTATCGGCGTCGACAACATCCTTATCCCAGATGGTTCCATTCTGCCAAACCACAAGTACTCTGTCAACGACTTCTGGTCGGCACCTAAACAGATTGGTGCTAATCTCACTGCGCCGGAACTGAAGGGCAACTGCGGATTCAACTGCACTGGATACGACAATGCCTACCTGGTTAACCGCGACCAGAACGGTCCCTATGACTGGCGTCACAGTGGTCCCGTGGCCACTCTTTCGAGTGACTTTACGGGTATTCAGGTCGACATTTACTCGGATCAGGACGCTTTCCAGGTTTATAGCTGCATTGGTCAGAACGGTATGTACAGAATTTTCTTATAACTTGGGTCAGCATCTGACGAAGCTTAGGCTCCCTTCCTATCAAGTCCACCCAAGGATACGAGGGCCGTCCACGCGTTGTCGAGCAATACGGCTGTATAGTCATGGAAGTCGAGGACTGGATCGATGCTATCAATCAGCCAGAATGGCAGCGAGAGAAGAAGCACATCTTCGGTCCCAACGATCCGGCTTACACTCTGGAAGCATCTTACGTCTTCTCGACCAACTAATGCAAATTGGATGACTAGCTTCGACGTCAAGAGGGGAGGTCAAGGTGAAACAGGCGCTTAAAAAGGGCGCGGGAGCTTCATATTGCCTCTAATCATTAATAGTACATCATTGGGTGCGAAGGCACTTCACCATGCCTTGTTAATATCAATTGGGTCGCAAAAACTTGTTTACGTTCATTTCTCCTATCAATCACTTCCAGTTGCCCACGTCTCTACGTCAACCACCAACCCACAAGCGCCCATTTCAAGATATCGCCTCCTACCGCCAATGTTTCTCCTCCCCACAACACTCAGTCAGCTTGAGTAGCAGTCTCCTCAGCACCAACAGTAGCATGTACAAACGGCCTAACAGGCATCTCTACTCTCCCCGCCGATGCCTCGGGGTCTGATGGGCGTTCCTCTGGGTAAACCTTAATAGCATATGGACAAGCGTCCACGAGTAAAACTTTCGTTTTTATTTGTAGAGCTCTCCGCTCTTCCTCAGTGCATTGTTCCTCTCAGCACTCGCATCCTTGCTGACCCTTTCCTTCCCTACGATACACGTACTTTCCTCGGCCACACCCCGCTTTAAGAATGCTTTGTGCACCTGCGGCATAACCGCCGGTACGTCATCCATCTGCTCGCCTACCCGTTTCCGCCTGTTCTTCGTGATTTTGGAACTCATAAGTGCCATCTCCATCCGAGTCAACATCAAGTCTTCACCAACCGGCAGAATGCCTTCGAGCTGCAACTGACGATTGACACGATCACGCATCGCACTCTTGACCCGATTGGGTATCTCGGTCCAGGTCATGTGGGGGTATTTGGAGGTGTAGTCGTTGACCTCTGCGCGAATAAGCGTCTACGGGGTCATACGTTAGCGGGGAGAACAGGGCTACAGACAGGTATGATGTGTACATGGAATCTCTTCAAGTGGGGGCGGAACTCGGAATCGTATCCTGCTGCAGCGTTTTCTTGCGCATACGCTTCCACCGCTCGTCTCGCTGCTATATCGTTAGCAAGCCTCTCTCCTACACGAGGGACATGTACACGTGCCTGCTTTCGTCCTACGCATGTTTTTGAAGACCCGATGCCATCGCCAGTAAAGAACATCTTGGCCTGGCATTTCAGTCACGCCGTGTTTTCTCAACATCTTGTTGACTTGGTGTTCAAGGACGAGTTTCTCTGAGCTGCTGAGCTCAACAGCGGTGTGTGTCTCGTCGTGATCGCCATAGCGAGCTTGCGCTACGCTCGCAGTCGCTGTCTGTGGCTGTAGTGAGTAACTGAAACTTGGATGAAAGTGGCAACACTGTACATTGAATATTGCCCATTGTATAGGACTATATTTTGTGACGGCGCGGACGTCGGCAACGGTCGAGCTGAGGGCGATGGGCAGTGAAACTCTGCGCAAGAGGAGAGCGGGTGTGGGTCGCATGCTTTTCTCAAGAAGAGGCTATGAGATCGTTCTTGATGACGTTAGCTTGTGCGCAATGGACGGCCGTGGGTTGACAACCGTGCGTCTAGATAGGGGCATTGCTGAAAGGTCCTTTACACATGACCCACGCGTCCCTACGCGTGCTGCTGATTGCTACAATAGATTACACACCGCAGTCGAAAGAAGCGCACAGTACGTGCAAGACGCTAGGGTGGGATGCTGCGGTTGGTGGGCACAGTCTAGCGTTGCAGACGCCCGAGGACGCACCCCAAGGCCCAGATGGCCCGTGCTCCGTCTCATCTTGCTCACACTATCTTCAGTCCCACTGGGGACAATGGAACGCCGTTGAGTTCCGCCAGCGCCAGCATGACTCAGCCCTCGCTACTGCCGTTCTGATCCCACAGATCCCGTTTGCACCACCTGCGGCTGTCCCTCTCCCATCTTGCGTACTATATATATTTTGTTAATGATTTAATTCCTATAAATTCGGCTTCATGGTCTAGTGGTATGATTCCTGCTTTGGGCTTTAAGTAACTGAAATGCAGGAGGCCCCGCGTTCGAATCGCGGTGGAGCCCGGAACTATCTTTTTTGCCCATTTGACTGTCTGGTATCTTTGAGACTGCGCAGGACCGTCTGGTTCTGTGTACTGTCTAGGTGTGCTTTTGTTGTGTACAGATAGATGTACAGACTACTTGGGAAATCAAACCCTTGTCGAAAACACCTAATACATATTTGCAGTATGCTTTTTGCTTTGTCCTAGACCTTGTTTTCCTTTTGCACATGTACAGGAAGGAGCTGTCAGCGGTTTCATTATCGCATAGTTTCACTTGCGCAAAGCACCAAACCAAATTATCAACCTTGGAGAACGTTTGCACTTGAACCAATCCATCAAGCTTCTATGCCTAGCGCAGGTGGCTCACAAGTAGAGTGGCACGTGAGTGGGAAGGGAGGGGACGTTGAAGGGCGAGCATAGACGGCACCGTAATTTGGAGTAAAACTTGCTAGTTAAAGAAACAAGTGAGGTATCACAAAACTACAGCCCAAACAAACCGCCTACCTATAACACCAAAGAAAAGGTCATAACAAGTCATAACAAACGCTCAACCGAAGAGCGCATCCTGAAGCCTTGAGCTCCTTATTGCCTTCTTACGCCGGCCACATGATTGTCAACCCACCACTGCTCCTATCAACTTCAACACCCCTCTTCTCATCTCTCCTCAACGCCTCTCCCATAACAACAGTCGCCAAGCGCTTCACCACCTCCTCAGCCAGAATCTCCTCACCACCAACACCAGGCCCGCAGTCCCCCATCTGTATCGCCTTTCCAGTCGCCTTCTCGTACTCAAACACATCCTTCAGTACAAGCAACTGTACGTACACCGCGCACAATACAACAAGCCTCTCATCGAGTGTGACGGAGTAGCCCCAAGCCGAATATCGCGCGCCGACGAAAGGCCGTTTGTGCGTGCGCAAGAAGTCGTCTAGGATGGCGTTGTTGGTGTTGGTGGTGCGGGCAGATGGGGATGGTAGGAAAAGGGTGGGTTGCTTTTTGTGGCATTGGTAGAGCGCGTCGAGGGTTTTGTAGTGGGTTTTCGTCCAGGGCTCGGCTTTGGGAAGACGGTCGAATTTCGTGAGGATGGGGTGGGTTGGGGGAGGAGGCGCGCTGCCAAGGGCACTCCAGAGGGTGGAAGTGAGGCGACCGAAGACGCCTGGGGAAGGTTGCGACGGCTGAACGGGCTCTTTCACTTTTGTCTGAGTGATGTTCGCAATGTCTCTCTCGCCCGTTCGCTCGGATTCCGACCTTGTCGAAGAAGTCGACCCAGCTGACGCAGACTCCGCGCCAAACAGTGAAGGATATGTACGCGCAGGTCTAAGCATGCTCTTCTCAAAAGCCTGCTTCACCGGCGAACACTGCGACAACACAGTCGTTTCTTTGTGCCAAGTCCTGCTTGGTTCAGTAACTTCTTCGATCTCGCCTAGTGTACGCTCCTGAGCTTCATAAGCGTCAAGGTAATCGTCAGCTTCATTTCGGATGTTGCGAAGAGTGGAGTCCGTCGCGCCTCCTATTTCCTCTCGGAATTGCCGCTGGTCAGATGCTGCGGTGATCACACTCTCGTAATCGACCTGAGTATGAAAGGGCGAGCTGGGCGGAAGAGGCAGGGTCGACTCTTCGAAGCCTTGCTGAGCCGAAACCGATTCTGATGATGTGTCGGATGCGCGGATCTCCTGTCGAAGAGGGCTGCTCTTGACCGGAGAGGACAGCAATGCTGCGAATCGTGGCGGAGTATCCAAGAAGGGGTTCAAGTTACTGATGCTGTGCGTCTGAGCTTTGGCGATCGGCGGAGAAGACTCTGGCAGCAAACTTTCGCCCTCATGCATGAGCAGCGACAGATCCAACTTTTCGGCCTTTTTCTTTTTGAAGTCAGTCGACCGTCGCTTGTTGAAGACACTTGGCAGATTGTTCATGAAGAACATGCCCGTGTCATCGCTCCCCTCGCTCATGTCATCCTCCTCCCCACACTCGTCTTCTTCAACCGTAGACTCCATCATCATGTTCTTGTCCTTGTCGACGTTTTCAGCAGATGCCTCATCTGATTCGGTTGACGACGGTGTCTGTTCAGGAACTTCCTCTGCTTCGTCGCTATACTGGAAATTGCTTGAGCTCTTACGCCGCCACGTTCTCGGCAATTTACTGCGAGCAGGTTTGACGAGACTCTCCTGCGCGAGAAGATCCTGGAGCTGTGGAGATCCTTCTACATGACCGCTGTTACTCTCCGGAGATTTTGATGATCGACTTGCCTCTTCTTCCCAGATATTGTCGTGACTTCCGTTGTTGTTTTGCTCATCCTGATTTGCAACAACAGTTATCTCGCGCCCGCGAACTACTTGACCAGCCTTGCCGCTGGCATCCATAAAACGTTGACCTTCACCGTTAATCACGCGAACAGGAGGCGTATCGACCCGCCAGCTCATTTCATCTTCACTACGTGCTGGGCTGGGCAGTTGTGGCTCCGGATCATTGACGTTGAGCAACGGGTAACGAACGTCGGCTGACTGGGCGGGCGGTGGAGTGGGCATCTTGTAGTCTTCCTGGTCTTCTGGTGTCAAAAGACGCGACCTTCGATTGTTCGCCCGGGGCGCAAAGACGTCGTCACTAGCGATAATTGCCATCCTAGCTTTATGGGGACTGGATAATGCGGGCGGGTTTCGCATACTTGGTGGGTCCTGCTGCGCCAGCTGCTCTCCAAGTCGTAATCCTGCTTGGAGCTCTTTACGCGTGCGCTCGCTGAAGCCTCGGAAGATGTCTTCGTCTATGGTCTTGGACGGGCCCACTTCCGGTGTAACACGGTTGGGATCCAGTACGCCTTGTAGAGCAACACCTGCCTTGACTACTCGTCCAATTTTGGGTGTTTCGGCCTCGGTGGGAGATGACCGCGCCGGCGCAATTGGAGGAGGGCGGGAAGGCGAACGGTAGTCGATGGAGGGTGTTTTATGTCGTGGCGGTACAGCAGGAGGGGATGACTGCTTTTGCGCAGCGGATTGAGTGTTTTGTGAAAGATTGGGCGAGGACCTGACTATGGCTGTGGGACTGTTCCGTGATTGACACGTCTCTGCAGGCGGTATCTTCAGATATGCTGCATCTCGGATTGCGGCTAGGCCGGGTCCTGTTGGTGTCTTCCCGGCGGGATCATAGGCTGGGCTCGTCAATCCACCACTACTAGGCAGCGAGTCGACGGACACCATGCTAAAGTTCTCGCTCTCCAAGATGGTCGTGTCATCCGGCATACGGGTGGCACCATCCTCGAAAGCGAAGTTGGTCGCGTCTTGTAATCCATCTTCGTCGACGTAGTCGTCGTATTCGGGTGCCTCAAATGTCACCACTTCCTCAGGCTCTGTGGTCGGGCGTTCTCGAGTTTCTGGGGCCTCCTCGTCCGTCCCCGATGGTGTATGAACACCACTGTCTTCATCCGACTCTTCATCTGAGGAAATATCGAGTACGACCTTGTCCTTGTGCGCCGGAGTTCCTTTGCGGGCGCGGATCCTCTCAGAGAGCTCTGTTTGCGGTGGAGTGAGCCGCGTCGGCTCGTCATACTCCTGCAATGCCTCGAGCGTCTTGCCGTGCTTGTGGGCCGGGGTGAGTAGGCATACCTGGTCAAGAACTTTGCCCTTCGCTGACCTCTGTCGCTGCTCCTGCGGAGTGGCAAGTGTAGTCTCGATGACAGACTTGACCATGGGCGGTGCTTGTGGGGTGGCGACGTCGTCCTCCTGTACTGCCTCTTCCATCTCCAGCTCTTTCGAAGGCGCTTCGTCGAGGATGGTGCTGTCTGGTGCTGAAGGGTCCCCTACGATGAGTGTCTCATCGTCTTCGGTTGTCGGCTGAATGCTTTTCCTCGGCCGTCCCCTGCGCTTCTTGGGTGGTGCATCGGTGTCGGCATCGGCCACGCTCCCTTCGACTCCTATGCTCGAAGCGCGCGTCTTCGACTTTGCGGTCCTCTTCGCTGGCGTACCGCTTCGCTTCGCTTTTGCACTCGTGGCGTCTGACTTCCTCGGCCGGCCTCGGCGCTTGGCTGGAGATGTTGCATCGGCATCCTTGAGGGGGATCGTGGTGGTCTTGGTTCGTGTCACACGCTTGACCGTCGGCGAATCTACGTTCTCGTTGTCGCTACCTGGCTCTGCTTCTACCGTGACCTTGATGCGCCACGGGCTCGCGCCGCCGCCACGGGGAGTGCTCAGCACCATCGACTTGGAGGGCGAAGTCGCTTCCACCTCGGCGTAGCTGGTCACCCGATTCTGCTTGCTGGGCGAGCTCGAAGTCAGCGGCTGCTTGGGGCGGCCTGCCATGCGCCGTGCCCTCGCTTCGTTGATGGAGGCGGCGAGCGGGTCCGGCGATGATTCGGCGTAGCTGCTATCCGGGTCGTCCCGCATGGCGACGTTGGCGGCTTTGGCGCGGGGGGCCATGGTTTCTCAAGAGTGCAGTCGGCGCGGACGGTGTGTGCGATGTTAAGACGGGAGCCGTGGCATGCGCGTCGTGTTTCCGCGCCGTTGCTCAGGCAACAATCTTATCGCGGCCCATGCAGAGATCGGACGAACAACACCACCACGACCAAGGCGAGGTGGCAAGGCAGCGAACCCGCGGCGCATGGAATTGCAATGGGAATCCACGGGTGAGTTGCATAGCAAGACTTCTGGACAGGGTGCTGACTTGCGTAGCATTTACAAAGAGATCGGCCCCGGCCAGCGCATCGCCCTATCAAAGCTCGCCGTCGACAAGTTCGAGGAGACGGGCAGGCCGCTGCGCATTGCCATTGATGTCTCCATATGGCTCTTCCAGATACAGGCCAGCAAGGGTACTATTGTCACTCCTTGCCATGTGTAGATGCGCCGGATGCTGATGCGATGAACAGGTGGCACGAATCCCGCGCTGCGCACCTTTTACTACCGCCTCCTCCGCCTCATCGCCCTCTCTATCCACCCCATCTTCGTATTCGACGGATCAAACAAGCCCCCATTCAAGCGCAACAAACGTACCGGGCCTAATGTCGCATCAATACCCGAATTCCTCGCGAAGCAGCTTCTGAAGCAATTTGGGTTCCCTATCCATCTTGCGCCCGGCGAGGCAGAGGCAGAATGTGCCCTGTTACAACGGGAAGGCATCGTGGACGCGGTTTTGAGCGAGGATGTGGATACCCTCATGTTTGGAAGCGGGTTGACGATCCGCAATTGGTCGCCAGAGCAGAAGTCGAGCAAGACCCCCACCCACGTCAACGTGTACGATGCCGCTCGGACAAAGAATGGACCAGCGGGACTGGATCGCGAGGGCATGATATTGATCGCACTGATGAGCGGAGGCGACTACGTCCCAGAAGGCATCCCCGGCTGCGGTCCAAAGACGGCATGCGAGGCAGCAAGAGCGGGTTTTGGATCAGACCTCTGCATGATCGCGAGCAACGACAAGAGAGCGATGCGAGAATGGCGAGAACGTTTACAGCTCGAGCTCAAAACCAACGAAAGTAAGCTCTTCAAGATGAAGCGCCCGAGCATGAAGATCCCGGACGACTTTCCTCGCATAGATATACTAGGCTACTATACACATCCTGCTATATCGTCGCAAGCCGGACTCGCCAAGCTGAAACGTTCCATCAACTGGGATCAAGATCTTGACTTTTCTGGACTGCGCGATTTCACACATGACGCTTTTGACTGGGTCAAGCTGGAGGGCGCAAAGCACTTCATTCGGAGTCTTGCCCCCTCGCTCCTTGTCCGACATCTTCGAATGAGGGGAGAACAAGCAGATAAATTTACATCGGAAGATGTGCAGGCTATCGAAGAGGATGAAGCGCTACTCGTCAAAGGCATCCACGGGAAGCGACAGCACGCCGTCACCGATAGTACTACCGAGCTACGCGTCAGCTTCACACCCATCGAGCTAGTCAAGATCGACTTGGCCAGCGAAGAACCTGATGAAGATTTCGATGACGTCCCTCTCAGCTCACAAGCACCCGAAGCCGATCTGGACGACGAGCTACCCCTTGAGCTCGATGATGACGCCGAAGCAGGACCTAAGAAGAGAGGGCCGACCAAGTTCGATCCAGAAAAGCCAGCACGTGTCTGGATTCTGGAGACATACGTCAAGGTCGGTGTGCCACTCAAGGTGCAAGACTGGGAAGCTGGGCGGTCGAAACTACTGAGGCCGAAACGAGCGGCTACAACGAACGATGTCAATAAGGCGGTTCCGAAAGCTCGTGGAGAAAGACGCGCAAAAGCGACGAGAGATGCGCCACAAGTTACTATTGATCGCTTCGCAAAGGTCACTAAACCGGGCATTAAGTTATCGCAAGCCTTGTCCAAAGCCCAGAATCTGTCTTCCAATCCTCCAGTCGCAGCCAAGGCAGCACCACTATTGGATAGGATAGTTGTAGACCTTCTTTCCTCGTCGCCTGCCCGGAACACGAGAACTGTAACACCGCTTATCGAACCGTTCAGAGAGAAGTCTATCTCTCCGATCTCGGCACTCCCCACTAGCATCACAAAACGACGAAGACGAGCGCCAATGCAACGCTCACACACCCTTCCTTCCTACTCTGCCAACACTCCTGGATATACAGATACTTCGTCATTGGATACAATAGAAACATTGGACCTTGTCGACCTACCACCGTTGCCTTCCCCTTCGCAATCCTCGGCTAAGAAGGCAAAGGCTCAGATCACTAGGGTCGCTCCAACCTCACGGGGAGGATCGGTAGCTGCAAGCCCAAGAATGGCGAAACAAACCACCCTAGACGCATGGCGAGATTCTCCGGCCGCGACGCCTACGAAGTCGAGAAGCAAGGCCCAAACAGCAGTGACTGCGCCTATCCCAGCATCACCAAATTTTCGCACAACTACCGAGGAAGTGGATACGCTCGATCTCACACTCTCATCCCCCCCACGCCCTCCTATCCCTCTCCAACTTCAGTCAAAACTCACCAATTCCCGACGAACAATAGCATCTGTATTCGCACCTCGCCCAGCACTTGTCTCCATATCCTCAAATGCCGCACAACGGTCATCCCACTCCTCGATGTCCCAATCACGTCGCTCTGCAAATTCGAAAGAAAAACTTGCACCCGTACAGCGGACTACGCGTCGTATCTCCCCCCGACTTTGCAAAACAAGACCAGCAAGCACAGAGGTAGAATTACTAGACCTCACACAACTCTCCTCCACACCACCTACCAATTCAAAATCTCCCCATCCCGCCCATGAAACTGCCACAATTACGAGCGGACCGCAGTCTCCCTCTTCACCGGCAGAACACTCATCAACAACATCCCCACTCCGCTGCCCCCCCCGCGCGCATAGCTCCCTCTCCCTAGACCGCCAAAGGTCGCCCCCAGCAGCATGGAAATCACGAGAAAAGAAGAAAAGAGAGATACGGCTGCGGCAGAGTCTGGTTGGGGCTTGGCACTACGTTGATGTGGAGAGCCCTGCGAAACCAGGGGGGTTTCTGCGGGAAGGTGAAGGGTATGGGGTGGACGGAGATGAGAAGCTCGTGTTGAATGGGAGGGATAGGAGGTGGCCGGAGAGTGAGATTGAGACTTTGGATTTGACGTAAGGGATTGGGGTGTCTTGAAATGGGTTGGTGTGGATGGTGTTCTTGATGCGTAGGATAGTGCCATGGAGATTTGCATAAGCGTTTGATCAAAGGTCGAGAGCACCACTTTTTATTCTTATGCAACTGTCACCAACATAGCAGTGGACTGTCGCAAAGTTTTGCATTCAATGTACAGTGCGCACCCAGGTAATATCGAGCCTGACCCGTCCAATTGCCAATTGCCGGCGGCTATACGCAATCCTGCATTCCAAAACCTGATGCAGCTTTTTCTGCGATATGGTAACAACAAGAATACAAGGGTAACAAAAGAAATTGCCTGTCCAGGCTAACTATATCAAATGCCTCCCTCACGACTTCATTCTTGCCTTCTCTCTCTTCTCCTGTAAATACCGCCAGCTCCTAACCGGCCCCGCTGTCAATATACCCTTGACACTCTGCACACTCGATGGCCAATTCACCGTCTGCTGGATAGCCTTCGAAATCTGTTCGGGCAAGTCCTTCTCGGCTACGATGCGTTTGTCGAACGCACTTCCGACCTGTTTCTTCAAGCCACCCTTTGCATCCTCGTCCTTACTTGCTTCAAGCATCTCCTGGTATTGACGACCTGGGATGCCGAACTTGCGTTGGTAGCGGAAGTAGACTTTCTCACGGAAGGACTTAGGTAGACGGCGGACCATGTTGGCGCGGCGTTCTATGTCCATGTCTTGGCTGAGTCGGAGGTCAAGCTTTGGGTCTTCCATCCAGGACGGCGTGTCAAGGGGCTTTTCGTCGGCGTAGGAGATGTTGGGGAGGGACATGATCAGGTCGTGGTAGAGAAGCCGAAAGTTTTTGATTTGGTGGGTAACGATGTTGTAGACCTTCTTTGGATTCTCGCTGCCGTACGTCATCCGCGGGTCACCCTGGTAGCTCAAGCCCGTGATTGTGGAGTAGAGCTCTTTCTCCGTAAAAGTTTGCGGAAGGAGTAGCAATGCGCAGCGGACGGCGGAGATGAGGTTGCGCTGGTTCGCGACACGAATGTTGGGTTCTTCGAAGAGGATCTTGACAGGCTTGTGGAGGCGGCCGGCGAGGTACAACGTGTCCCAATCGGTGAGGTCGCGGCGCATCGTATCGAGGTTGACGACGGCATATTTGATCATGGTACCGTTGACGGAGATGTACGGGTTGAAGTATACACCTGCGCCGTACTCTTGGACGCGGCTAACCACGCCTGAGCCCAGCCGTCCAAGGAAGGAGTAATGGTCCGGATGCTGACGCAAATTCAACGAGTGGAAGTGCTCAGAGAAGCGCGTCGCCAGGACGAAGTCGATCATTTTGCCCCCTCCCTTTTGCCATTTCAATATTGCCTCGGGTGGGTTCGGATGTGGAGACTGGTCCACGCGCGATGCTGTCGTGTCCGACTGAGGGAAGACGCCGGATCCGTAGGCGAAAGCGTAGGTGATGGGTGGGAACTCCCGGAGTATACCGCGCAAGCTTCTTTTGAACTCCTCATTCGTTTCCATCAACTGGTTTTTCCCAAAGTCCTTATGCGGCAGCTCTGTGAAGTCCGTGAGCGAGGGCGCACTATCGTCTTCCCAGTCGGGTGTTGGGGACTGGTTGGAGCTCGAGAGGGAGGATTGCGACGCGTGGGAACTTTCATAGCGGCGATTGGCGTAGAGGAGTGGCCGCCTACCCCATGGTATCCGTATCAATGGGCGTAGTCGAGACATGATGGAGACGTGTTTGTGCCTGAGGATTTGCGAAGTGGAAGCAGCATGACTAAGCGTGCGGCTTGGCAACGGCGGGGGCTTGGGATTGTTTGTTTGGGCAGTCGCGACGGAGCTGTCGCATCAACACCACCAACATCGACAACCGCGATTTGAAGCCGCCGCGGGCTTTCTGCATAGTAGTTGCATAACATCGATCTCCAACAAGCGACTGCCCAGTAATCAACATGGACGCCGCGTACGTGACCCTTCAGGCGCGCCTCGACAGCTTCGCGGGTTCCAAAACAAAATCGCGACGCACCTCTTCACGATCGCAAAAGTCGACATCAAAGGCCGCACAGAGAGGAGGATGGCCACTATCGGCTCCAAGTCCTCACGATCTCGCCATCGCTGGCTTTGTCTTCAAACCTACCTCAGCGAGCCCCGATAATGTGCAATGCTTCCACTGCCAGACGCAGCTCGATGGATGGGAGGAGTCGGACTTCCCGGCCCATGAACATCTTACGCACTCGCCCAATTGCGGCTTCGCCATAAACCTCTGCATCAAGCTGAGGAACGGCGACCCCGGAAGGACCGAGGATGATCCGCTCAGCGATGCGATGTTGGATGCGCGGCGCCGGACATTCGCGAATTTGTGGCCTTTGGATATTGCGGCCGGCTATCCGAGTATAGAGCAGGTACGATGGACCATTACTCATCTTGTCTTTTCTGGTCGCTAACACGTCGCAGTTGGCCGTTGGCGGATGGTACTACGACCCCAGCGGCGAGGAACCCGATGGAACCACATGCGCCTACTGCTCGCTCTCGCTAGATGCCTGGGACATTGGCGACGATCCGACCGAAGAACACCGCAAGCGCTCTGATGACTGCCTTTTCTTCTCGCTGAAGGACTATTACCATCCTGCCGAAAAGCCCAAGGCGGTTCGTGGCAAGCGCGTCTCCAGCCGCTCATCGACCGCCAGCAAGAAAGCCAGCAAGACCTCGCACGCCAAGAAGACTGCGACCAAAGAAGACCTTAATAAGCCGCTACCACTCCCTCCAGACGAGTCAGTGTTATCATTCGCGGAGTCGATTGCCGTCGGAGAGTCTTTCGCGACTTCAACTGCATCAGTGCCCGGAAAGGCGCCTGCTAAAGGGCGCAAAGGCAAGAAGGCTGCAGTCGCAGATGAGGGTCCTAGCGAGGTGGTTGCAGAGTCGTATGCTATTGGAGAGTCGTTCGCGGAGTCAGTGGCTTCACAAACCGCAAAGAAGGGACGAAAGCCCAAAAAGGCTCCGATCTTGGACGAGGGCCCCACGATTGCAGAGTCGTATGCTATTGGACAGTCGTTCGTGGAGTCGGCCGGATCTCAGCCGGCAAAGAGAGGTCGAAAGCCCAAGAAGGCTACCATCACGGACGAAGGCCCTGTGGAAGTCGTTGCGCAGTCGTTTGCAGAGTCGGTCGGATCTCAGCCGGCAAAGAGAGGGCGAAAGCCCAAGAAGGCTCCCACCCCGGAACCGGTACTATTGGAGTCATTCGCCGAGTCAATTACGGAACCGATCATTTCATTACCCACCAAAGCTCCAGCACCAAAAGCTCGCAATACCAAACAAGCCGCGAAACGCACATCAACCGTCTCAGCCACATCGCCAGCCCGCAGCACAAGACGCACCAAACGCACGAGTGACGCGATGGAAGCAGTAAACGAAGCATCGGCGCCCTCACCGAAGCGGGCCAGAATTAGCGACATCTCGAGCAACATGATTCTCGATGAGTCAACCCCCATCAATACTCCGCAGGCCTTGTCGAAACCACCAGTCACCCTCCCCGCCCAGAGTCCGAGCCCTCCCACGCCGCAGCATCCCCGAACGCCCGAGCTTGCAACCACCCCCAAAACATCAGCGAATTGGGAGCCTATCAACGTTGACGATTTGTTCGGGGAACCCGACGTCTTTGGCATCGTGTCCGACGTCATCGTCGACTCCGGCCTCGATAAAGAGAACATGGACGTCGACATGAAGGATGCGCCAGAGATTGTTAGGCAGGCTGTTAAAGCTGGCCTTACGAGCCCCGAAAAGAACATGTCTGTTGAAGAGTGGGTCCTGTATAATGCGAAGAGGGGTGAGGAGAAGCTGAGAACGGAATGTGAAAGACAGATTACAGCGTTTGAGGGAGAGGGTAGGAGGGCGCTAGCAGCTCTCGATGCATATTAAAACTGCAAATTGGGGATTCACCGCAGCTTGATATCTCCTTGGGTTGAGGCCGGAAATGGTTTCCCCTTGGGTTGATATTGCTTCGGTGAGGGGTGGGACGTTGGAAGTGTACGACATAATGTGGCTGTGCGGGGGAGGGGGGGTTTCCGGGCCGGTGTTTTGGCGTTTGAGCATGGTTTGCGTAGCCAATGTTGCTTATCGGGAGTTAGGACTGGATGGATCGGCGTTAACGGTTTTCTGGGCTAGTGTAGCCTGGTTTTCTTTTTGAGCTCTCCGCCCTTTCCACCAAGGCTTGAAGGTCTGAGGGGTTGCTGGCCACCTACGGGCTGGCCACTGCTCGGATTCAGGATAGTCGGGTGAAGGGGTGGGTTGGAACGAGGGGTTGGTCTATCTGGACCTGAGGCAGTCCGACGGCGTTTTGCTTGCTTGCTTGCTTTCCTGTAGCATATCTGATGAATGAGATGACGAACCGTCAAACTCCATGTGCATTCCTATCGAAGTGGGTTGCTACAGGACACATTGAGGCTCATTCGTGCAAGCCACATCTCGATGGCTCGGATGCTTCGCATAGGTCTCAACGCGCTAGTAACGCGCCATCACGTGATTGACAGAGGATCCCGCGTTGCCTTCTGCGTACTGTGCCACTACTGTATGTAATTCTCCCTTATTCTCTGCAGATTGTCCAGGAAACCAACTCCACTCCTTTGCGGCAAAGGCGGCTGCACAACCGGCTTCGGCATGCTCCCACTCCTCCCCACTCTCCCCTTCCTCTCTCTCTCACCCTCAATCGCCTTGACCCTCTCCTCGGCCAACCTTGCTAAGCCTTCCACAAATTTCCCTCTCGCCTTCTCCTCAGCCGTACCCTTCCAGACCACTGCCAGATCCCTCAGCGCCTGTATCCTCGACGCGGCAGCCTCCAGCCCGTTCTCCAGGTCGCCGGTGATGAGGTCGGAGATCTCGGAGCGCAGGGAGGCGGCGAAGTCCTTACCCTTTTGCTCGAGGGTGGAGTCGTGTTCGGGCGCAGAGACGGAGATAAGAGAGCTGGTCAGAGAGACTTCGCTGGGAGGAAGGGTCCAGTGCATGGCTTCGCCGAAGACTTTGATGACGGTGTCGAGGCGGGTACGGATTTGGGTCAAGGTTTGGAGTTGGGCTATGTAGTCGGGGGTTGGGTCTGCGGGGGTGAGTTTGGTGGTGTCGTTTGTGTCTCTTCCGACTTCGCTGTTCTGTTCGGCATCGTCATCTGTGGACTGTGTCTCGTCGCCGTCGCCGTCGCCGTCTCCTTCGTCTCCCTCGTCCGCCTTTGCTTCCAGGGTGATACCACCGGGCAAGAACTTGTGGATGTCGTCTTTGACGCCATCTGTGAGCGTCTCTGCGAGCCCGATGGTCTCTCCCCGCAACACTTCCACCTCGTACGCCAATCGAGCGCCACTCCGCAGGACATCATCGGTCAGTTGTGTGAGAACGGTCGATAATCGCGTCGTGTGGGCATTCAGCTGTGAGAGAAGGTCTTGTGTTTGGGACGATAGTTGTGCCAACGGGACTGCATGGCCCTGTTTGAGCGGTCTTGGGGCGACTGAGGATAGCGACAGCGAGGGGAGGGTCGCATTGAGGTAGTCTGCGGGGTCGAATTGCGATTGGAGGAACGGAGCGAGCGTGGGATCCGAGACTTGGGTTGACTTGGGGGCAATGGACTCTTCAGAGACGGCCATGTTGCAGCTGCGCGGAGAGGTGGGAGCGGTGGAGAGCTTGAGGCGAGGCGTTGGAGCTACCACCTGGTAGGTACAGGTGCTAGGCTAGGGTGTGGCGTGCCCCTCACTCACTAACGTAGACCAGACCCGCGATGATGCAGCAGGCTTGACGCGTCGCGTGCCCGTCCCCCGCCGGTGCTACAGCTCCAGCCTCTGGTGCCAAAGCGACGCTCCCCTCGTCCTCTTCCTCTTCGTCTTCCGCCCCCTCTCCCGCTCCCTCTTCCTCTTCCATGCGCAGCGCCCAAAGCGTGACCAACAGGGCGCGCTACGTCGCCATGCGGGCAAGTGGGGGTGGGCTGAGCGGCCCAAGCTCCCGACGACCGACGAAGGCCACACCCACACGTCTGCTGCCTGGAGCTCCCCCATTGCTCTCCGTCATTCACCACGGCTGCGCTGCGCTGCGCTGCGCTGCACGGAACCAAGGCAGCAAGATTCCGCAGCGTCGGACGGTCGGATCGGCGCCAAGTGGGCGTGACTGCGTGTCTGTGTTTGTGTGTCTGTGTGCGTGTGTGCGGTGAAGAGCGCGGGCTTCGTCGTCGTCTCGTCTTCGTCTTCGTCTTCCTCTGCGTCTTCTGCGTCTTCTGCTTCTTCTGTCCTGCCACTGCCACTGCCACTGCCTGGGCGGCCGCTCTCCCTCTCCCTCTCCCTCTCTGCCCACCGTCCGCCGTCGCGGTGACACGAACCACTCATTACCCGCGCTCGCCTCGAGTTCAAGTCCGGCCTTCTAACACAAAGTTGCATCAGGCTCCCTTCAACCACCTCCCACCAATTGCCTCTGCCGCGCCAGTTTGCTCCTTCTACATCTGCCCGCCAACTCCTCCTCCTACGCCATCGTGAGTAAGCCTCGATTCAAAGTCGCCGTCTACAAAGCTCATCAAGAGGCTTCTCAGCACCCATTGCCTTGCACTCGACCTTGTACCCACCTACGCTTCCTGGAGTACCTTGACGGACCGTGCCGAAGATGCCACGCAAGCAGTTCGTCGCCGATCTCCAGACGGCCTGCGCTGGCGTCACCATCGCAGGCATTTCCGAGGTGGAACAGGGCGAAGATGACGGCATGTTCACCTTCATGTGCCTCGCCGACGGAGAACAGCTCCGAATCTCAGCACTCGTTACCGACGTCTCTGAATATCCATCCAGTCACATGTATATGATCTTTGCGCCGGACCACGCACCCGCACCCGTTGCCAACGCTCTTTCTGCTATTGCCGACGAGGCTTTTGGCAAGCCGATCCCGCAACTCTTAGCCCTTGTCTCGCGGAAGCTCGAATCAACCGATACCGACGGTGACCAGCAGATGGTTGACTCCCAAGACTACGACGATCTGGACGAAGAAGACTCCGACCAAGAGGTCGACGACTTCTACCTCGAGGATGAGCCAGTGCAGACCAAGTACGCTCCAGCTCCAGGGCAATCGACAGCTACTGATGGATATACCCAACCCACCTCGGCGTTCCGCACGCGAATACGATCCGACTTGCTTCAGGCAAAGGCCAACGGATTCAAAGTGGGGCATTTGGGTTGCCTCATGCAGGGTCTGGGGTGCTTCGTCAGCCTGTCATGTCGCATATCGAAGCTGGGTATATCCGAGGAAGCCATGCAAGCGTGGCAGGTAGAACCGTCAGAATACCTTGTCGTCATGTTTTCCTACCCCAACGGCTACAAGAGCATGGACTCTTTGAAAAGCTACGACATGCCGACCGCTAAACGAAATTTTGAGATGCGCGTCGGCATTAGCACCACCTACAAGCCGACTATGCGGGAGGCGGTCGATGCCTTCACTGTCCTTAGTAAGGAGAAGGAGAAGCGCCGCGAGGAAGAGTCCCAATCAGAGGCTCCGACCGCGCACAAGGGTTTCCGCAGCTCCTTCATCTCACGCCCACTTGACGAACTCCTCCGAGAGCGCTTTTCCCAGCTCCTCAAGTACCGATACAATGGGATGCCATGGAGTGGGGCGGAGAAGTTCTACACCGACCAGCTCGGCACGAACAACCACTCGGATCTAGGCCTTGCAGATCGGTATATTGAATCGGAGGAACTCAGCGCCGCCTACCCTCCCCTAGTTACGGCGGACCATATTCAGGAGTCTATGGATCCGAACCACTCACTTCCGCTAGTAGGCATGCAATTCGTCCTGCGGCATTTCGTACGCTGCTGCGAATTCTGCCTTGTTTGCTTTTCAAAAATGCCCGACGATCTACAGGCCATTAAGCCGTATGTTTGCGACAACCCACTCTGTCTTTATCAGTACATGTCTCTCGGATTCGGACCTAGCATCGAGCACGAAATTCTATCGCAACCAAAGGTGGTCGATCTTTTAGTGAGCTTCTGCTACACGAGTGCGCGCACAGGGAAGCTGAAGCACTTTCCGAGCGGCCTGAGCCTGATGGTACCGCCTACTTCTGCTTACGACGGTGATTACCAGAATCTCCACCAAAACCACGACGCCTATTACGGAACGTCAACCCCCCGACCACCGACAGCTGCTATGACAAGCGGCGCAAAGGATCTAACGGCAACCCAAATGAGATACAATGCTGCAACTAGGGAGATATTGTTTGAGGACAAGAGTATCAAATGCCCTCTTCGAACTGGTGATTGGGCCATCATCCGCACGATGGTTAACCCCAGCAAAGCGCTGCATTGCCGGATCTCCGACACTTCGCTCTATCCGACTGTTTCGGTTGCTGAGCCCGTTCTGCCGGTCTTCATTGATGCGACCGCAGCTAGCCAGCAGTATCCTCCTGTGGGGAAGCCAGGTACAAAGCCACCCACGGGGTCCGCCTCAGCGCCTCCGGAGGCACCCTCGAATGAGTTCAAAGCGGCGCAATTCCACATGTATGATCGGAATTTTGATGAGTTAGAAGAGCATAGCAAGCGTGAATCTATATATGCCTTGCTGGACATACTGCCTCGGGTCGCAGATATGAGGTACGACTAACTGCGTTGTAATTCCAAGACGACGCGACCCCTAGTCCGGCATACCGGTCCTGAGACCCCTGCGGACAAACTTTGCTAACTTTGTACCTAGGAAGTATCTTGTCCGTAAGCAGCAGTCACCACTGAGCTCCTGGGTAGACCGCCTCCCACCAGCCGCGCTCGGTCTTTTGCGCTGGATCATCGCCTCAAACCGCGCTTGCATCATGCAAGTAGACGATGATGTTGCTGCAATAGGCCGCAAGGGCCAAGATCGCTTGTGCGGTATGCCCGGCTGGTCCCAGTTTCGTTTCGCTATGGGCGCGCCAGGTACGTACATCTAGGGCACCAACTGCGTCGGGGTTGATCAAATTGGCGATCGTGTTTTAATGGGTCACGCACTGAGACCCTTCTGGATCGTTTTACTGACTTTATACACCCAGACAAGGAGCGCAAATTCATCACTTCTGTACGAGAGACGACCGACCGATTGAAGCTCAAGTATCCCACGCTGTTCGCCTGGCATGGCAGTCCTCTGCAGAATTGGCACAGCATCATTCGAGAGGGTCTACATTTCAAGGATACCGCTCATGGCCGTGCCTTCGGCCATGGCGTGTATCACTCGCTCGACTGCAACACGAGTATCGGTTACAGCGGTGGGTACCACGGCGGTTATGGATCTGCCTCTTATTGGCCAATGAGCGATCTCAAAATCAGCCAGGCGTTGGCGCTGAATGAGATTGTCAACGCTCCCGGCGAGTTCGTGAGCAAGACTCCTCATTTAGTCGTCGCGCAACTCGACTGGATTCAGACTCGTTACTTGTTTGGTATGTAACTCGCGCCAGGAATTGGCGATAATGCACCTCCTAGTCAAGGACGACAGGCACTGCTGCCCCTGTCGATGAGCTTTACTGACATGTACCTTTAGTCAAGACTGGGACCGACTATACTCAACCTCTGACATCATCTTCGAATTCCACCGAGACCAAACCGTTCGACCCGATCGAGCAGGACCAAAACTTCACTCCACGCGGAACTGGGGGCAGCCTTGCCATACCCAAATCTGCCATACCTGGGTCACGGCGACCAAAATCACATTCTCTTTCAATCTCCAAGAACAAGCGACAAAAGACCTTGGGATCTAGTGCCTTCGATCCGATCGTTGTCGACGCAGATGATGATGACGGGGTGAGCGTTGCTACTCTAGAGGAAGACCTGGTACGTGAAATGTATGCATCATAGGAACAAGACTAACTGCCATTCAGGTCATTTTCCACGATGAGGACACACCCGTCCCCCAACCCGATCAGACGGACTTGGGTTTACCGACACCAACTTCGTTCAAGGGCAAGTCCAAGGCAGGCGGCTTTTTATCCAAGGTCTTTGGCTCTTCTTCTACCGCGACCAAGCCTCTGACCGACTACGTACCCGGAAAACTGGACTACAGCACCTTGCCCATGCTCACACAGCCCGCGTGGGCGACCTCTTCCGCTACGAAGCGTCTGATGAAGGATTTTGGTGAGCTCCTGAAGGTCCAGAATAAGGAAGCCCTTCACGAACTGGGATGGCACGTCGATGAGGACAAGATCGAGAACATGTATCAGTGGATCGTAGAGCTACACTCTTTCGACCCTACCCTTCCGTTGGCCAAGGACATGAAAACCAAGAACATCCAGAGTATTGTGTTGGAGCTCCGTTTTGGCAAGGAATATCCCATGAGCCCGCCTTTTGTCCGCGTCATCCGACCGCGATTTTTGCCCTTTCAGCAGGGAGGCGGTGGTCACGTCACTGCCGGTGGCGCTCTGTGCATGTCGGTATGTGTTTGCTCTACTTTGATCCATAAAATGTAGCTAACAAATGGTAGCTTCTCACGAATGAGGGCTGGATGCCGACCAATTCCATCGAGTCTGTGCTTCTCCAAGTACGCATGGCCATGAGCTCACTTGATCCAAAACCCGCCCGTCTCGACACCCACGGACGCCAGGACTATGGTGTTGGTGAAGCTGTAGAAGCGTTCATCCGTGCTTGTAATGTCCATGGTTGGGTTGTCCCGGCAGGCTTCAAGGAGATGGCGTATGGTGGATCTGATGCACCTGGTTCATACTACTAAGTCAGTGGTCTCGCTCCTCGCTCTGGAGCCTGCAACCATGAACGCTGATACCTTTCCGGATGTGTATTGCAAACCGCGGCTGTCGGTGGACCAGAGCATCGCATTTTCATGATATTTTTCCTTTACGGCATACCCGGTGGCACTAAGGCGGCGTTTTCCGGGTCGTCTCGGCGCGGGTTGGGGCTGGCGTTACTCGGATATGGCATGCTACATTAACGCTATTAACGCTGAACAAGGTGGACTTGATGAGGGCATCATACGTAGTCCTTATCGATGGTTCTTATGATTGAATGAAATGATGCATGATACGGCAGTGAAACACAATGATGTCTTCCCCTATTGAATAATGATGATGATGATTATGGTTGTGATTATAATCATGGTAATGACGATGTGTGTACTAGGATATAGTTTCGGTTTCAGATGGATGGCAACTATGTGTGAAGTGAGATGATGACGAGACCTACGGATGTTTGGTTTTTGATAGCTCACACAAAAGGGTCTCAGCACGTGTTATCTCACATAGTGGCCCGCGTCATCTCGCCATTTCAACACATTTTCACCAGGCGATGTGTGGCGCGAAGATATGGAGACTTAGAAGTATCAGGTCGCGTCAAAAATAATCCAAGAGCAACAGAGACACTGTCCTCCCAGAAGAACCACCGAAGATGACTCGTGTTCATAGAAATAGTATACATGCCATGTATATGAACTGATCTATGCCGAAAGAAGAAGAAGAAGAAGAAGAAGAAGAAGAAGAGGAGAAAGAAAAGGTATGTACAAAAGAAGTAAAAGCCTCTGTTTAAAGCGTCCATGACAAGAACCACCACTACACCCTATTCTTCTTACCCAAGTCCTCGGATTCATGCTTCCAGGCACTACGAGCATACCCGTTTCTTTGATCAGACCCACGAGCATTGATGCACTGCGAGTACCATGGATTCACCTCCGCACACTTCCAGCCATTTGCGCATTCAGTGGGGCCGTCATAGCCTTGGCCACCGCATCGGCCGTACTTGGGAACTTGGTTGTCGGTGTTCGGGGGGTTGGTTGGGTTGGTGGGTATGGGTTCGGTCTCGGTGGGGAGGATTGCGCTGGTAGTTGGGATCACCGGAAGGCTGCCTGTGGGGAAAGTGGGCATTGTGCCGTTTCCGGTGCCGGAACTGGCGGAGGGGATCGGGATAACGGGGGTGGGATTTCCTGCAGGCAAGGAGGTGGTGGCGTTAGGAGCGGATGTTGCGCCAGGGTTGACGATGGTGAATGTTGGAGTTTCGACTTCGGGAGCAGGAGGAGAGGGTACGACAGGTGTAGTCGAGTTCCCCGTCCCAGGCGTAGCACCCGTGTCCAGCGCCATAATCTTTTGGACGGCGTGTTCGGCAGCAACCATGACAATGGCCATGGTATTCCCAGTCGGAATATCCGCGTGCATACCCGCATCCACAACAAACAAGTTATCAGTGCCATAAACCTTACAATCAGGATCCACAACGCTCTTTCCCCCCTTCGTCCCATCATCCGTACCCATGATAGTCATACCAGTCATATGGGTGCCCGCAGATGTAGCAACCGTCTTGACGACATCAGCGCCAGTCGCGTTCGCAGAACCCGCGTACGCAATCGTGCTGTTTGACTTGCGGCTCATAACAAGCCACTCGTCGATAGCCATAGCCATAGCCTCTTTATCGGTGTCTGTCTGAAGGTAGGGCGACTCGCTGAATACGGTGTTACCCGCGGTCGTCATAGTCATTTTGCCAACGGAAGTAGTGCCCTTTGTGAGGATGAAGAGGACGGTGATTTCATTACTTTTTTGTGACCAGCAATGTGTCTGAATAATGAGATCCGTGCCGTCGCTTGTAGTGACTGTGCGCCAGGTGTTGAGTCGCATGAAGGATTCTGCGAGGGGACCGGAGCCTTGTGCGAAAAGGTCGATGTTGGTTTGGCTGGGGGTACTGTAGGCTTCGGAGTCGAGGACCGTCATGTTACCCATTACTTTGAAATTCAACTGGATGTTGGTGTGGTCACGGACCTGGGCGCCCACGGGGGAGTTGATCCAAGCGCTCTCTTCGGGAAGCGTAACGCCGGCGGATTTGGCGACGTTGATTTGGTCCACTGGGCCGATTGCGGAGTTGAAGAGAATACGGCCTGACGACATGGAGCCGGCAGCGAGAATGACCTTGCCGCCTTGATTGATGTTGATGATCATGCGTTTATTGTTTTCGTCTATGACCTCGACGCCGGTGATGGTTGAGTTTGCGCGGACGGCACGGGTGACTTTAGTACGGAGCTGAAGTTTGAAGTTGGACTTGCCCTTTGCGAGCGGCAGATATGTGCGAACGGGGCCGGCACGAAGACCGTCTTGAACGTTCACAGCCGGGTATCCGAACATCTTCTTCTTGTCATTCGGGTTCTCATTAGAATCCACCTTGTTCCACCCAGCACCGGCAAGCTCTTTGGATAGGACATCGTACACGGCATAATCGTAGTACTTGCCATCACTTGAAGGCAGGGTGGTACCAGGGTTCCTCTCGTAGACCTTCTCTGCAGACGCCTCGACGTCCTCCCACTGCCAGCCAGCAGGCCAGGCGGCACCAAAGTCGTCACGGGAGGGACGAATGAACGCCATTCCATTGACAGCAGTACCGCCACCCAGCAAACAGCCAGCCATTTGCGGGGTATCCGGGCAGTAGCCGTCTTGGCCAGGGAAGCTACTAAGCTGGAAGAATGCTCCCGGGACGTCGTAGATGGTTGTGGTGTCGTTCCAAGGAACAGTGAGGTCGCCGCCAGACACGAAAAGCGACTCACCGCCACGCTCGAGGAGTAGCACCGACGCGCCTGACTCAACGAGTCTTTGCGCGGTGACGATGCCAGAAGCTCCGCCCCCGACGACGACGTAATCGTAGGTGGAATTTGAAACAGTGACAGTGCCGTTGTTGAATGGTGGGACGGGTGTAGTCGAATTGCCGGTACCAGGGGTAGTCGAGTTGCCGTTGCCAGTTCCTGGGGTCGGTACGGTATCAGTTGCGAGAGCTGCCCAAGTAGCATAGTCCGCAGACCGAGCATCGGCCAGGTTGAAGCCACCACAGATACCGAATCGCCCGTCGCTACCAGTGTGTGTTCCTAAGGCTGGCTCGGCCACTATCTCATTCGTGGACATGGCCCAACCAATTGGGGCGGTAGAATCATCCGGAAGGAAAGAGATCGTGCCGGCGGAGTCGACACAGCCCTCACACAGGAAAGTATATGTAAAGCCTGTATCGTTGGCGAAAGTGCCATCCGCGATGGGCTTTAGATTCGCTTCGCCGCTGTACACATCGGGAGCAGCATAACCAGTTGCTTTGCGAAGCGAACCGATGACCGTTCCATCCTTGGGGTATGCCTTTCTTTAAGTTAGCGATGCGAACAGCGGATGAGACATTGTATGTCAGATGTCACATTCTTCGAGCAGCTCGACGGGTGTGAGATATAGGCTGAGAACAGGAGTCGCTTACTATCAGCACGTTAGCAAAGCACCGTCAAACACTACTCGTACCTCCTAACTTACCCACAACGAGCAGTCCGCTCGTCATTCCCGACGTGAGCGAGAAACCACCCCACCCTCCCAAGCTTTTTCCGATGGGTGCAGCTATGCGACCAATGAAGTCATTCCCACCCCTCTCGGGAAGCGCAATAGCAAACGAGTATCCTTCTGCATCATAGCTTCCCTGCTGGAAAGTAATACCCGTTTTCTCGTCGGTGAAAGGCTTGGACTTGGTAATTTGAGCTTGCGTGCCAGCCAAGCTCAAAGCGAAAGCGAGTGTAGAAAGAATGTAACGACCAGCCATCTTGGGCGATCAAAAAGAATGTGAAGATAAAATGAGTGTAAGGGGTAAGTTCAACTAAACAGCCCGTGATAGCTACGAGTGAGAACGCCGGAATGGACATATTAAGTACTCGTACGCATAGTTACTTGTATCTGACATCCGATATCCTTCCAATTCCCGGTGGCTCAAGCGTGTCGCAACTCCCCCATGGAAGCGGGTCCAAGCGGGTAACTGCGATGAGATTTAAAGCATAAAAGCTTAGACACGCCGGCTGCTGCACGTAGATTTGGTAGGAGCGCCAACATCTTGGTGGACAGGCGGACCGTCAGTTGGTTCAATTTTCTAAGCTTGATCCAACAATGGATGAAACAAACCATCGAAACGAACAAACGTCCTTTCCACCAATGAGCGTCGCGGTCTCGGTCAGCAAAAGACAGCAATCCCGGCACAGATCCTCCGTCCATCAAAACAGAAACATCATGCAGTCAGCCTGGCGACGTCGCCTCGTTCATGTTCAATTTGTTTGACGCAAGCTACGGGATGCTCGTATTTGTTTGCATTTGCGCTAGGCGTATAGCGCTGTCTTGCGAGATGACGGCGGATACATAGGCAGTCGTGAGCGGATTATCTCAGCCTCATTCTGTCCTGCATGAGTATGTGTCGTTGTCTACGTCTAGATGAACTTTGGAGCACTCAGTGCTGCATGTCGTCCGCCATTAGATAGAGAACCCGTAAACGTGTCCGAGTAAGGTGTGTCAGGAGGTAATGTAGGGAAATCTGTGTTGTATTGCGATAATCTTTCAGGCCTCTATGCCCGCCCTAGATGATTACGGTGTGGCGTTGACTCGCTCACGCATCGCACAGAACTTGGTTCACTATCTTGGGACAGCATGTCATTCGATGCTTCTTCAGACGACCAAGATTTTCAACAGGGGCAATCCTCTACCGACCACTAATCTGGGAACCACATCCCCAGGCAAGCGAGCCAAGCTCGCGTCGTCGAACAGAGATATCCGTCGAGAGATGATGCCCTTATCGATAAGGCCTAAGGCGGCGGCGGCAACATGAGTTGTCCACCACGTGCAAGGATATCTTGCTGAGTGCAGGCTCACTTATGAACCACGTGAGGTTATGCAATGTAGAACGGCGGCGAAGATGGTGATAGAGTGAGTTTGAGCAAGCATCCTGTTGCTTGCTCAAGTCGATTCGAACCAGGAGCCAACAGCCCACAGACCTGCACAGCCGAGGAGTGCTGTCGCACCTATCATCTGCTTTTGCCAGCCAGGCTCTTCATTCACCCTGGCAGCTCCTTCCCTCTTTAGTGTCGGTTTCGGCTCAATCTGTTCTGCCTCTTCTACGAGATGCTCCGGCAGTGGGAGCACACTCAGCGACTCGTTGTGTCGCCTCTTCGCCTCTTCAATCATCTTTCCAATCGCTTCTAGCTCTTCACGCCACTGTGTCTCATTCCTGCTCTCCCCGCCGTCGAGCTCCACGTTCTGCACATTGCCAAAGAAGTCCGTGACGAGCCTCGACCGTGCGCCTGCCTCGCCGCCTTCGAACAAATCATACCGCACACCCGGGTGGGAGTGTATCTTTTCGTCATCGTAGCTGTCGAACAGTTCACCCACTGTCAATTTTGAAGTGGGGTCGCCGACCTGCGTCTCGAGAAACTCCAGGTTGTAGTAGGTGTAGCGATCGATGACGGCGACGCCGACGTCGTTGTCTGCGTGATGCGAGTACGAGGATTGGTCGATCTCGGAGGAGCCAGTCGCAAGGATGTTGGGAGAGTAAAACTTGGAGTACATGGTGTTGGCCTGACACGTGTCGATCATGAAGAGCATTTCATGATATCTGTCTCCGCATCAGCAAGCCTCTCTAGAAAGGTGAAGGTCTAACTTGCCGCTTCTTCTCCCACATCTGGCCGAAGGCATCCGCCAGGTCATACGCCGAGATTTCCTCTGCATCTTGAAACTTCAGGAACTCGTTTCCTCCGTGCCCCGTCATGTAGACGAGGATGTTGCTGCGCTCGTCCGTCATGAGCCTCTTCGACCGTGGCATATCCTCTGCCACCCTGTCCGTCATCAAACGGATGAAGTTCTCCACGGTGACCTCATAGCCCCTATAGTCCACCTCTATGTTGTCTCCGTACAGATCCAGCGCGCGATCCGCATTGTTGTAGACTGTTCCAGGGAACGCGTTCCGAGGGTTGCAGGCCATGTCATCCGGCAGCATGAGGATGATCTGGGAGTCGGGAATCCCCAGGCGCTTGACGGTGCGGTATAGCGAGAGGACATTTGCGAGGTGGCGGTAGTTGAACCAGAAGCGCGATGTGCCGACTAACACGGCCCAGTTCGAGGTGTGTTCGCTGGCTCCTAACGGGGCCAATAGGAGCGGCAGGAGGACGGAGGAGAATTTCATGGCGGCGTAGAGAGTGTGTGAGGTTGGTCTCCAGTGTGGCAAGGGTATTGGTGGCCGCGAGCGCCGAAAGGAGTGTGCACCTCGACATCTGGGGGTTCACGATAGACGTTTGGATGACGGCTGACAAATCCGCGCTAACGCCAACTGGTTAACTGCCGATGCGCCGATAGATGAACCACGCCTCGGAGAAAGAATGATGCGACCGCGCTTGACGTACGTTGCATCGCGGGCACCTACATATTCCATTATATGATTCAACAACAGCTTGGATAAGCCATTCGCACAATACTGGCCTTCATGTTGCTTTCGTAGCATCTCACTCCAGCATACCCCCAACACGGCTCGCAAACATGGCTCCGGACCGGGGATCATCGTCATCGAACCGAAGCGAAGTTGAGAGTGTGCGGAACCACGAGCTTCACGAAGTGGACGATGGACCCACCCGTCGAACTGCGTCTCGAGAGTCTGACGCGCGCAAATTTCTAGCCACCAAAGCGTCCCAGCCCCAAAACTTCACCATTCGCGGTGTGCTGGTTGGCCTGGCTATCGGAGTGGTGATATGTTTTTCGAACATGTACTTTGGTCTACAGACCGGTTGGGTCTCCGGCATGGCCATGCCGTCAGCGTTAATCGGGTTCGCCTATTTCAAGACGGTGTCCCGGCTACTAAAATTTCCGTTCACGCCGGTGGAGAATGTACTCGTTCAATCTGTCGCCGGATCTGTGGGTACGATGCCTCTTGGATGCGGTTTTGTTGGCGTCATCCCGGCTTTGAACTTTCTGCTATCGGAAGACGAGAACGGACCTCTCAATATCAGTTTGTGGAGGCTAATCATTTGGTCTTTGGGGATATGCTTCTTCGGGGTAGTGTTCGCAGTGCCGCTACGTCGAGAGGTCATCATCCGGGAGAAGCTCAAATTTCCGAGTGGAACAGCAACGGCGCTCATGATTCGAGTGCTCCATGGAGATGAGAAGTCGAAGGATGCTGCTACTCGGCCCGGGAACAATCCTACAGAAGGCGTGGAGGAAGAGGAACGTCTTCTGCAACCCTCTCAAACGGAGCAAGATGAGTATCCCTTGCGCTCATCGGCGGAGGAAGACGATGAAGCGAGGCAAGAGCAGGAATTCGGGGAAGATGGCGACTGGAGAGCAAAGATCCGGCTTCTTATCATATCCTTTGCTGGCTCTGCGCTTTATGTAGGTACTCAAGATTGAAGCCACTACCTCGCTAACAACATTAGACTGTTGTCTCTTACTTCATCCCTCATCTCCATGATATCCCCGTCTTCGGACTGTCGCTAGCGACCAATTGGCTCTGGACTTTGAACCCCTCCCCAGCCTACGTCGGACAGGGCATCATCATGGGCCCAGCTACCACACTTCACATGCTGCTTGGCGCTGTAGTGGGATGGGGCATTCTTTCACCTCTTGCCAAATACCAAGGCTGGGCCCCAGGCCCTGTGTCAGACTGGACGAACGGGTCCAAAGGTTGGATTGTCTGGATTTCTTTGGCCATCATGCTTGCAGATTCTCTTGTCAATCTCGGTTGGCTCTTCGTTCGACCCCTGATTGTTCTCATCAAACTTTACTACCCCACCGCCAAAGACGTCTTCATATCACACACGTGGAAAGAATTGCTTACGCTCAACATTACTCGCAAACCGGCTTACTCGCAACTCGCTGACGGAACGTCTACCAACCCACTAGCCGCCATGAAAAAACATCTAAACGAGGACAACGAACCCGACGCACCCCCCGAACACCTCATCTCAACCCGAACCACGGTAATCGGTCTCATCCTGTCCCTAGTAGCCTGCATGCTCGGCGTTCATATCTCCTTCCCCAACACCGTCCCTTTCGGGCTCACCATCCTCGCACTGGTCCTAGCCCTCTTTCTCTCAGTTATGGGCGTCCGAGCCCTCGGCGAAACAGATCTCAATCCCGTCTCTGGCATCTCGAAACTCACGCAACTGGTCTTTGCTCTAGTAACACCCACGACCGGTCCTGCGGCCAGAAATTCCGTCATTATCAACCTCCTCGCAGGCGCTATCTCGGAATCCGCAGCTCTGCAAGCAGGTGACCTCCTGCAGGATCTCAAGTGCGGACATATCCTCGGCGCAGCACCTAATGCGCAGTTCTGGGGACAGATGATCGGCTCTGCAGTCGGCGCCGTTCTCTCTGCTGTCGTGTACAAGCTTTATACAAATGTGTACACGATTCCCGGAGGGCTGTTTGAAGTCCCGACGGGATATGTATGGATCTTCACAGCCAGACTTGTGACGGGGAAAGGACTACCGCCTATGGTCAAAGAGTGGGCTGGAGGTGCTGCAGTAATCTTCGCCGTGGGCACGGGTGTGAGGGTGTGGGGTGCAGCGAGGAAGAGGAGGGGGTTGAGTGGCTGGTGGATGGACTTCGTGCCGGGCGGGATTGCTGTCGCTGTCGGTGAGTACACATGCGCATCACTTGACGAACCTAGATTTTTACTAACGGGGATTCAGGCATGTACAACACTCCCTCCTTTACACTCGCCCGCACCATTGGCGGGCTCATCAGTCTCTGGTGGCGCAAATGGAAAGGGCGCAGCGAGACTCCCATCATTGTTCTCGCTAGTGGTCTTATCCTCGGCGAAGGCCTTTTCAGCATCGTCAACTTGTTGTTGGCGAGTATGCATGTGCCGCATTTATAGTTTTGCTTTGTATACTTACTTGCATTTGTTAGAGTAACCTTCTTTTTTAAAAGAGGTTTCGTGTACAAATGTAATTTTATTTCACATATATATGCCACATGCAGTGATAGCAAGATGTAAACGTAGCGGTTAAAGTCTTATAGAGGCTCGAGAGGGTCGTCGCCATGTTCAAATCTTTGGTTAACATCAAGACTACCTCGGATGGCGGGGCTTGGGAACCCCACATGACCGTACCTTGTATCCCAGCAGCCATGCAACTCTGAGCGCAAACTATGACCTACCTCATCCGAAGAACCATCAACACAATGGCCTCGCCAAAGTGGAAAGACCTGTCCAAATACGCAGCTTGCGATGTATAGCCTATCTTCCCCACGAAATGTCCAACGAGCTGAGCTCGACAGATCGCAGATGCGCTACTCAAGCTGAAAGTACCTGGTGCTGGGTTCTTACCTGATATCAGTGAGCATGACCAAACCAGCGAGTATGACTCTGCTCCGGAAGCTTCCATTGACCAACGGTAGTACCAATACCGCATACACCCAGCTTCCCCAGACCAGAGCCAAAGAAGATCATCGCCCCAGCGTCGACATTTCTCATGGTATCCAAAGCCTCACCTTCATTCCCAAGTCCCGCGCCTACATCAAAGGACCTGCCTGAATCAAATACTCAAGACCTAGGTCCCTACGCAGACTACACCACCCCCAACACCATCGTCCTAATCAGCCAACCCCCCAACCAGACTTGCGCCGTCGTAGGCGGTATCATGGCAGCACGTATGAAGAATCTGGGCGCCCGTGCCATAATCGTCGACGGCCGAGTGCGCGATCTCGTCGCTCTGGCGGACACGGAGATGCCCATTTGGTCGCGAGGCACGTCGGTGATTGGGGCAGGCGCGGAGACGAAATTTCATGCGAGAGAGGTGGCCGTGAGGATTGGCGAGACAGTGGTGCAGCCTGGGGATATTGTCATGGTGGATGAGCTCGAGAGAGGAGTAGTGGTTGTTCCGTGGGGCATGGTGGAGGAGGTGTTGAGGTTGTTGCCGGAGATGGTGGCATCTGATGAGAGAGTTTTGGGGGAGGTGGTGAGAGGCGGGAGTGTTAAAGAGGCCTTTAAGAGGCATAGAAACGCATAGTTGCAGCAAAACTAGGGTTCCTGCTCGTTCAAACCTCCGACATTTTGCGAAAAGTTACAATGGCACGGAAACTACTGAGATTCCGAACCCTGACTAATCCCTTGGCACCCGCGATTTCCTCGATCCCGACCTCTCTTACGCCCAGCTCCCAAACCTACACAATCCCACCCCTCCCAGCACACTCACACCCCGCACCCGGCCAATTGGCAACCAGTAGCTCCAATGGGTATCACCGACTTCTTCTCCGACGTCTGGGAGACGTTCTCCCACCCGTCGCCCGACGCCGAGGCGCCGCCACAGGGCGGCTCGTCCACCGAGAGCCCGGCCTCCGGCACTGATGAGGAGTCCAAGGAGGAGGCAGAGGTGAACAAAGAGGATGAAGCTAGCGCGGGCGAGGGCGAGCAGGGACACAAGCCGAGCGAGGGTGGTGATGATGAGGAAGAGGCGGAGGAGGAAGAGGAGGACGAGGACGAGATCGTTGACCCAAAGGAGACGCTTGAGAAGGGTGAGTTTGTTTCTGAGATCTTTGCGTTGGGACGAGATGGATTAGGGGGTGCGACGGGAGACGGGGTGTTTGGATGGGAATTGCATACTCGATTGCGCTCCTCGGCTATGCGGAGGCCTTTGGCGACATGACGCTGAGTGGATTAGATTGATACTAACTGCACCCATCAGAATGCGCAAACTCCAAGGAGTGCCATCCCGCCAAGCACCACTACGACGAGTGCGTCGAGCGCGTAACGGGCCAGATTGACACCGATGGCAAAGCACAGGAGGACTGTGTAGAAGAATGTAAGGCCAACCCGCTTTACCACACCTGAGCCAGCTCTGACATGAACGTAGTCTTCCACCTTGCCCACTGTGCGACCCAATGCGCCGCACCCAAGCTCTTCGCCCAACTCAAGTAAACGCAAACTCGAACCCAGCTCCGGCCCGCCATCCATCCAACCGACAAGGCGATACGATTGATGTTGAAGTGGAGGACGTCAGGACCGAATAACAATCGAACGCAATCATGGACAATTGTAAATACCACCGAAGACTTGTTTAGAATATCATGTACTATTTCTCCATGATGGACTCTTCCTGAAGTGTACTTGAGCCAGTGCACTGACACGGTCCGGACAAGTATCGACAGACTTTGGCCTATTACTGTCTAAGACGCTGTATTCGCCGCACGCTTGATACCGTATTGCACTTGCCGCAATGCCTTGGGAAAAAGCAAGCCTAGATAACCTAAATACGCCCTGCCCATCATGGTATCAAATCGCTACTCTGACACGAGCTCTACATATAACAGCTAACCATCGTCATCATCATCGTGGTCCGAGTCCCCATCCTGGCGACCCGCCATGTCCATGAGTCATAACACCTCTTCCTCGTGCCCCTCCCCACTTCCACCCTCCCTATGCTCATCAATCTTCAACCTGCCCTCTCCTTGCTGCAACCCCAACCTTCTCATCCCCAACAGAAGCACAAACGGCAAGACTGCCAAAGCAATGACAGCTTGAAAGACCAACGCCCTCCACATATGTCCGGGCGGCCTGTCCCCACCTCCCTGCGTCCTGCCCTCTTCCCTCACTTTCGTCAAATCCACATACCGCTCATCCTTCAATGCCGTCATGATGACGATGAAGATGCCGCCGAGCAGTTGCCCGCCCGCCCAGATGATCGTCGAGCTTACTTCGGGGGAGGCCGGGTATGTGATTTCGACTAGGTATTCGAGTGTGACGGGAAGAAGGGAGAAGGACGATGCGCCGAGGATGGCAGCGAGGATGTATGGCGCAGGAAGACCCCGTGTTTGCGGCGCCCAAGCAAAAGCCAGATACCCAAGTGCCACAAAAGTACACAGAATCTTCATACCCGCTAAATAAGCATGCGTGCGATCAAAAATCGGACTCGTGATAGCCGCAGCTACTAATCCCACAACAATCAGCACCGCGCCACATATCCCCGCTTCATCTTCCGAATAACCGTATGGATACAAGATTTGATTTAGCAGCGAAGAAAAGGCGTTGAATATGCCGACGTAGACAGCGAAGGCGAGAGCGATGATGTAGAAGGAGCGAGAGCGGAAGATGTGGGCCAGGGAGGTACGGAGGGGTTCTTTGGGATTGGAGGCGGAGGCGCAGGGGGGTGTTGGTGGAGCGGCTGGGATGAAGAAGGAGGGGATGGATGCTACGGTTGCGATGATGGATACGTAGAGAATTATGTCTGGTACGGAGCCTAGGACAGGGTTGATAAGTTGGGCAAGCTGGGTTGGTGTTAGACCCATCTCATGTTGTTTCTGATGTAGGACCGGGGGGACGTACCGCGCCTCCGAATGGATTCGCCAACGACGCAAGAGCCGTTGCACTGACCCTCCCGCTCTCGGTGAACCAAAGATCAGAATACCTCGTTGGCGCAGCCAGAACAAAAGGTTGAGCCAGGCCCGTGAGGATCTGACCGAACATGACGACGCCGTAGATGCCGCCATCGGCTTTTGTACCTGCATAGCGGATCCAGTTACCCAGGAGGAGCAGCACAGAAGCTACGATGATGCTTTCTTTGGGGCTGCGATTGAGGGTCCATATCGTGACTCTGCTTTGAATCAGGAAACCGATTCAATGATCTTCGCAATGAATCTCCGCAGCGAGATACACGGAGTAGGATTGTGCGACTTACGGCGAAATCACCACAAACGCAAACAAAAATGCCGTACTCAACCAATTTATCGCCGTCTCACTGACATCAAAGTACTCCGCACTCGACGTCGAAACAGGCGCGAATGACAACCACTACATCACAGTCATTAGCGCCACTCCACCATCGCCGCACCAGCCATAGCGACAACTTACGTCCCAACTAACAACGACATTCAAAAGCACCAACTGCGCCAGTCCAAACCACCGCCTCTTGTACACGCGAAAGTGTGTATGGCTATAACTCTTGCTGTGCTTGCGACCAGGGCGCCATCTTCTTCTTTCTCCCGCTGTGTCGCGTGTCTCGCCCACCTCCCCATTCAGACGCACCTGTCCATCTCTTTGCGGCGCACTCGATCCTCCCGCCCCACCGTGCGTTTCCTCGTCCGTAACAACTTCCCTCGTTCGCGATCCGTCCTTCCCCGTACTCCCCGTAGAAACCCGATCAGCTAGATCATCCATCTTCATCCAAGCGCTGTTTTCCGATCTGCGCGTCGACTGTGTGGTGAAAGGACGGGTAAAGGACAACGACGACATGCGCGGCACGCGACTGTTATCGGCGTCGACGCTTCGCCGTTCATGTGAACCTGAACCTGCAGGAGCCATCCGAGGGACGCGGCTCGAAGGGGAAGGGGCACAGGCGTTTTGCACGGACCTCTTTCCTAAGCAGCGCTAGAGCGCGGAGGTAGAACTCGATGAAGATGCCTCCTTCGTATAATGTGACTTGCGGGGTAACTATCTTATCATGAGGCTTCGGTCGGTCGGGCCCTTGAGCAGTGGTTCAAAGACATGGCTACGTGACATGATGCGAATGGCTTTTGTTTTATGTGGCACAAAGCCTCTTGGGTCAGCGTGCCTGGTGGTCAATCTCCGGGGGAGGTTTTTCGACCGTGTATAGCCTAAAAGGGGCGCCGCATCTGCACAATTGCGGGAAGGGGCCTTGTGTTGGTATGACCAGGGGGGAGGGGGGTCAACATGACAGCGTAAGCGGACGGATTGGAAAGACGAAGTGGCGGTTGCTAATTACAATCTGGACTTGTCATCGACAGTTCCCTTGAATCTGTTCGTTCCAGCACTGTGCCTATAACAATTGCACTGTCAACCACTCGCACTACTGATGTTCCGTAACCTCCATGATCATAGTCTTCCTCCGCTCAACCCATATGTCTCTCAAACCTCCCAACCCTGGGCGGCGTTTCGTTCATGACCTCACCCCTGCCCTCTCCCCCCTCCGCGCCATCGTACCTCATTCTCACAGCTGTCCTCTCTTCCATCACGGCCGCCCGCATAACATCATCCGAGTTCTCTTGGTCGATCTGCTGCCGCGAGATGCTACGTCTTAATGCTGGCGCTCGATTTGTGACCGGCCGTCGACTCGTGATGCCACTCGCCATATCTAGCGTTGTAGAAGTGGAGGGTGGCCCTCGAAAAAGCGGACGGTTGAGTGGCAGAGGTGGGGTCGGCGAGTCCCGGGCCCTGCCGTACGAGAGAGGTGTTGGAGATATGAAGCGACGGGTAGGCTGGTGGGCGGGCAGTTGGATGTGCACATCGAAGTCTTGTTGGCGAGAAGTGTTGCGAGGAGGAATGCGAGGCCCTGGTGGAAAAATTGGAGCACTGCCTCCATAGGTCTGATCTGGTGTGAGCCTGTCGGAGCTTGAGGGATCGTCATCGGACATGAGCAGCGGATGAGGCGAATACATATGGGGTCGGTTGGACACGTCTCTAGGCCGGCCTGGGTGTGGCATGCTAAAGCGAATCGGCAATGGATGGATCTGGACGTCACCTCCTCTCCTAGTGTTGGCGGATTACGATCAGCACGATTTGTCCAAATGATGCCAACTCCTCAAGACCGCGCTGGGCGCTCTCGTCAATAGCGATGGACTCGAAATGATGTACTTACATGTTTGCGCCTGCAGGTGGAGGATTCGGTCGCGGCCTGAAAGCCAATCGCGGCTGAGCTCGCATCCTGCGGTCAAGCCGTTCTTCTTGAGAGGGAGCACCAACGGGCATGTTCTCGCTCGAACGCTGTCCAGCTCTTGCAGCCACCGCGCCTCTACGCTGACTCTGTGGCGCGTTGTTCCAGCGAGGTTGCCCATTTGCGGGTGGAGGCTGCGTAGCTGCTTGCCATCGTTGCCTACGCTGGCGTGCTTGCAGTGGATCCATATCTGTGACTTGGTGTTGGAGACCCGGTGGTGCCGCTCCAACTCGCATACCCGCTGCGATTCGATCTAGATAAGATGTAGCTCGTTCCTCTACCCGATCCAACGGAGAGATAGTAAGGCCGCTTTGCAGCGCTCTCACTGCATCTTGGTCACCACCAATAAGATCGTTTTGCGTCATGAGGTTCGTCGACAACCGCGAAGACTGCTGCGTACTTGAGCCTCGACTGTACGGTCGGGCAGGCAATAGTGAGACACCATGTCCCGGGCCAGGATGAGCTTCGAATAATTGGCTCGGCACTCGCGATGGAGGTGAGAATCCGAATGGCGCTCTAGCTGGTATGTCATGGCTGAGACGTATCGAATGGTAGGCTCCCCCAGTCCCACTGACTGGTCGTGAATGGGCTGCTCCATCGTATTGTGAATCTCCCAGTAGCAAAATCTGAGACTGGCTGTCACTCGAATTTGCCGACTCGGGAAGCTCGTAGAAGGAATAGGCTGAGCTGGAAATCGACGTCTCGCTACTCAATCTACATCACCATTGTCACGTCAGCATTCCATCCTGCTCTTGATATTCAATGGCTCAGCGATGGTCCAGCATGATGCCACACTCTCACACTCAAGGCTCCCGTACATGTGAGATTTAACACATGATCGTACGGGAAAAGGTCGATATTACCTCTGCGACATCTGTCTGCTAGCATGCAAGCAACTCGCCAAATCTGACCCGAGAGGTGACCAGTAGCGAGAATTGGAAGAGCCAGTATTGTTGTACACTCCACTTGAGGTATGAGGCGGAGGTTCAGGAGCTCCAGAACCCCAGAATTCGTCTTGTTCCGATGATGTAAATCGATCCGGTCGTAGTACCTTGACACAGTGAACAAGGTCAGCAAAGGTAATCCCTAGATGTAGGCTCGTTATGTCGAACTAAGGTACAGCATCGTGCGAAGAATGATCCTGTCCATTTCGTATAGTCAGTATTGGGCCAGCACAAACCTGGACTGAATGCGTAGGATCGCTGCTGGAGGATCTGGTGCGAACATGAGGAGTTGGCCGACTTTGCGCACGAGGTTCTGTATGAGGCATATGCTCCCGGAAGGTATAGACCTGCTGGCGTTGGTCGAAATAGCCATGTAGATGCCTCGCTGGCGAATCCTCATCCGACCGTAAGTCGAGAGTCTCAACGTGCCTCGAAAGCTCATCCTCGGAACTAGTGGGCTGTTAATGACGTTGCCAAAGAAGAGCATCTCCCCTAGCTTCTGTTACATGCCCAATCTGAAGATAAGCAAAGTTAGCAACGCTGGTCTAAAGGGTATCAGACATTCTGCTGTAAATTGTGGTTGCTTCTGGAATCTTGAACCAGTATCACGTACCAGATCTGGGTCTCCAGAACCTCCACGCTGGCGAGGTGAGCTTATGGTAAGCATATGCTGTAGAGGAGACGGATTGAAGCTACTGTGCTGACGCAAGGAGCGTACTCCATTCGTGGGTGTTGCGTGGATTGTATCTGGGTCGTCTACTTGACCGTCGGTGGCGGCGTGTATTCGAGCTTGCGGCGTGCTTTCGTTGCCATCTTCGGACGAATTGGTTCTCTCTTGACCGAACCTAGGAGACCTGAAGAGCTGCTTCGGTGGAGACGAGGGAAGATGTTCTGAAAAGGTTCCTCTTCCTGCGGGTCGAGCAATAGCTTCTCGTGCTGATGGAGTGAGCCTGAGTGGAAGCTCGAGATTGCCGATGGGAACTGGTACGTGAAGCCTCGTTGAAGTTGCGTTTGGCGTCTGGTCGCCTGCAACCGACGACGTTGAAGATCCGGTCGAGCCACTCTCTTCGGCTTCGGCCAAAACTTCTATAGGAGGCGGGACGTGTTCTGCATCATCGGCGGATTCGACGACAACTTGACGCGGTCGTAGAATGGGAATGTTACCGAGCGTTGCGATGGCGTCGTCTCGGGATCGTTCAGGTCCACGCCTCAGCCGTGGTCCGACGAGCGGAGGGAGTCGAGGCCCATACATGCTTGCAGGAAGAGTAGTGGGAGGATTAGCGGCCTGTCGGCGGTGCATGCGGCGGATGGTCTCGTCGACATCTGCTGGTGTCAATGTGATCTCTGAGGTCTTTAAGCGTAACATGGCGAGGCGTGCGTGTAAGAAATAACAACAGGTATGGTCGTAAGAAGCTTGGAGTGGCCCAAAAGAAAGCCAAAAAGAGAGCCCAGAAGCCGTCGTCCGTGACGAGTTCGTGGATGCGGTGGGGTAGTGAACAACGAAAGGATGGGAAACAATAGTCGACAGCACAGAAAGCGAGCCTCTCGTCGTCGTCACCGTCGTCGCTACCGCCCTTGCGATGGGCCATGTGTGTGTACGTCGTCGCTTCCACACCGCAGAGACTAAGCACATGAATCTCGACAGTCTATATCGTGGTGGCGGGCGGGGCCTCATGAAGCCTTGGAGCATGGGCAGAGCTGCTGCTCCTGCGCCTGCTCCTGGATCTACGCCGTACCGTTCACCCAGTCGGATGCGTGTCGGCTTCAGACAGCGAAGCGCAGCAGGGAGTGATGGGCGGGCGATGCATGTACATATTGAATTCTGCGCAACATGGCACGGTCGCATCCATGCACGGCGCGTCGCACGAGCCGGGAACAGCTCCGAAAGAAGATTTGCATGGCACTTGTAGATACGATACGATACGACACGGGACGCGACGGGACGGGCTCGAGGGCTCGAGGGCGCGACTGACGACAACCGGCGGTGGTGGTGTTGAGGTGGAGCGGTAGTCGTCAGCGTGCCGAGAAAGCGTAATCCTGGTCTCCTCTGCCGGCCGCCTCACCGCGCGCCCGCGCTTCTCTGCCCTCGCCCTGCGCCGGCCTAGATAGTTTCCCTCTGCCCTGGCTCCAGGGCTTCTGATGCCACTGCGCAGCCTTTGCATCGCTACTGTCTGCAGCCCCCCCGAGGTACCCCCGGCGGCCCCCGTGCCCGTGCCCGAGCCCGTCCCCTCGCTGCCAGTCTCGACCGTCTGCCCGTCGCCTGCCCTCGCTGCCCAGCGGCCGGCACCATCATGAATGGCGACCTGAGCCTCTCGCAGTCCCTCGGTGGCCTGCGCATCGCCAACCCCGACGAAGACGTCTCCTCGCCCTCGCCCCCGCCGCATCCGCCTGCCGACTCCAAGGCGCCTGCGGAGCCCCGGCCGTCGTCATCGCCCTCGCAGGCCTCGTCGTCGAGTACCGTCACGGACAAGCTCACCCCGCTACCCCCCATACCCTCCCTCCCCGACCTACCAGAGGCCCCCTCTGAAGCAGGCTCCCTACTAGGCTTCAATCCCAATGCCTTCACCACAACCGCCTCGCCCGCCATCTCCCCCCTCGGCCAACCTTCCCCGCTGGCCGCAGAGCCTACGTCCGCATACGCATCTCGGCTAAACCACAGACAATCGATGCCGCTTGCCCACCACGCCCAGCAGCAGCAGCAGGCCTCGTACCCGCAGTATGCATCGGGGCCTGTTGGTCCACCGCGAAACCCGCCCTCACAGAACCTCGGCCGACCTATGTCGACCCAAATGTACCACCATCCCAACCTGTCCTCGAGCTCTGCCACCGCCCTCACAAATCCAAGCACCTACCGGTACAACGACGACGGAACGACGGACATAAGGCGGACCAGCAGCTCACGAGTGGCCGCCAACGGGATCCCCACACGCGAGCAGAGCAGAAGATACCAACAACCACCTGGAATGGTAGTGGGCAACGGGCCGCTGCCCCCGCGGAGGAGTTCGCGACGCATACACATGGACGGTGCCGCCCACGGCACCAGCGCCCCGGTCGGATCCCACCTTTCCACTTCGCCATACGGCCTCGAAGGCGGACCCCTATCGAGCAGCGACGAGTGGAAAGAAAGGGGCGCGGCTACAGGCATGAGACAAGAGATTGACCAGAATGGCCGCGCTGTCACAAGGGTGGTGAAGAAGGGTGTCAAAGATTTCAACTTCGGAAGAACGCTTGGCGAGGGATCATACAGCACCGTGTTGGCTGCGACAGACCGACAGACGTTACGTGAATACGCCATCAAGGTGCTTGACAAGCGCCACATTATCAAGGAGAAGAAGGTCAAATACGTGAATATCGAAAAGGACACATTAAATCGGCTAACGGAGCATCCGGGAATCGTCCGTCTATACTACACCTTCCAGGACGAGCGCTCGCTATACTTTGTCCTCGACTTGGCTGCGGGCGGAGAATTGCTTGGCTTTCTCAAGAAGATGACCTCGTTCGACGTCGAATGCACACGATTCTACGGTGCACAAATACTGGACGCAATCGACTACATGCACTCCCGTGGGGTAATACATCGCGACCTTAAACCGGAGAATGTGCTGCTCGACGATCAGATGCATGTGAAGATTACAGATTTTGGCACCGCAAAAATCCTAGACATGAAGAAGGCTAATGGTACGGGCTCGATGGCTGGTGATCCTACCGAGGGCATGGAATCGGACCGAGCGCAGTCGTTCGTCGGAACCGCCGAGTATGTCTCGCCCGAGCTGCTCACCGACAAGAACGCTTGTAAGGCCAGCGATCTGTGGGCGTTTGGCTGTATCATTTATCAGCTACTCGCCGGTCGGCCCCCTTTTAAAGCTGCCAACGAATACCAAACCTTTCAGAAGATTGTCGGTCTGGAATACGCCTTCCCAGACGGGTTCCCTCCGCTGGCGAAGGATTTGGTCGAAAGGCTGCTCGTTCTGGACCCTTCAACGCGACTACCAATGGAGCATATCAAAAGTCATCCTTTCTTTGAGGGCATCGTCTGGGGCAAGGGGCTGTGGAAACAGAAAGCTCCGAGGCTGAAGGCCTATGCTCCACCTCCACGTGAACCCATAAGTCTCAACGGTAATCACGGTCTTCTTCCTTCAAAAGAACTCCGCAGTAACGCAACATCAGGCCCGTCAACTCCAGCTGTGTCGGCAGCACCACTACGGGCAACGCCACGTCTCATCACTGAGCTTCCACCACCAAGCCAGTTGGACATCGATTGGTCGCCGGTGTTGACAAAACGGGACGAGAGAATACTCAAACTTGGCAACATGATGGTTACGCAACACCCCGCCGGCCATCCGGTTGGTGGAGCTCACGCCGCAGCTGCCGAGACCCCAAAGAAGTTTTCGCGCTTTTTTGGTGGCAACACACCGAAGAAGCGAGAGCGTTTGGTGATGATCACCTCCAACGCTCGCGTCCTCATGTGCGCTGCAGGCACTAACGACAAGAAATTGAAGGAAGAGGTGCCTCTACTTTCACCGGGCTGTGCGTGGAGAAGCTTCCTGGACTCCAAGGGCTTGACTGCTTGGCTCGTCGAAACAGTAAGCCCAACTTTATCTCACCGTCCGCTTGGTTCGCTAACACCTACACAGCGGGACAAACAGTACGTTTTCGAAGATCCAAAAAGCACAACAAGTGACCCGGATGGGAGCAAGTACTATTCCCAAGAGTGGCTCGACAGCATCGAGCAAGCAAGAGACTACGCCCTTTCGCAAAGCGTCGCAAACCCGTTCGCCGGAGATGTCGCGCTGAATGATCTAAATTCTACCATGTCAAGCCCCACTAGTACGTTAGGAGGTGACTCTGCCCTAGACGGCGTCAACATCCCAACTGCAAGACATCTACGCAAAGACCAAGGAGATTCTGACTCTATGAAGGGCAGGAAACGATTCAGCAAGCGCCACTCAAAGAATGGACTCGCAAACTTCTAAGACGTAGCTCTACTTATTTCATTGTCGATAGTCGACCGACAGCGCTTACATAAACTTGATTCTGCTCGACGTCGATTCCTTCGATTCTCCAGACTTATTGCCGACCCCCTTTCGTCCTTGTTTTATCGCACCGGCATCTACATCCAGCGATCGGCGTTCGGGCGTCTCTTCCGGCTTTGAAGCGCAGTTCATCACATGCCACTTCCGCCCAAATCTATCTACCTCTCCTTTGTTCCTGCTGGTACGGTTCATATGTTTGAAGGAACACCTTTGGTTGGCACCCCGCCTTGCATTTATCGGCTTCGGCTTTGACGGCATTTCTTCTTCCATTCGTGGAGGATACTTTCTTGGACTCTTGCTTTTGGGTTGGGGATCAAACTTTTCGCTACTGGGCCGATATCTTACACCTTTCTTCACTTCTGATACAGGTTCCCTGGGCGTGTGCAGGGATCGTGGGGAGAGTATATCAGCTTGCCGGCCTTTCCTTCGTGTACTTACTGCTAGGAAGAAGCAGATGTCGCATGTGCCTTGGTTAGAATTATGGCTTCGTTCGAGTGTAATAGGTGGGGACCGGGTGGGCTGTATAAGAGTCTTCATCGCCGCAATTAGATACGTTCAAAAATCTGGCTGTTACCTTTTTACATGCATATGCTCTTTTCGGCCCTCCTGCTTGGTTGATTACCCTGCTACGAATGAAGTTATCGCTCACAAGTTGTGCCAGCTCAGTGACGCTTCTCCGTGTCGTTTGCAACCCAGTTCAATGTCGTTATTCATGACGTTCGCCACTCACTCACGTTACGCCCTCTTCCCCAAAGCCCTCACCAACCTCTCCACTCCCTCCCTAACCACCTGCTCATTCCTCGAAAAAATAAATCTATACCAGCCCGCCTCCCCCGCTCCCTGTACCCGTCCTCCAATAATAAACACTTTCTCCACTTCCATCCTCGCACTTAATCCCTTTTCCCTCTCCCACTCATCGTCCTCTTCTTCCCCCCTCAACCACGGCCTCAGGTCAATCCAAAGAAAGAACCCTGCGTTCGAGCTGCTAGCGTATCGAATCCCTGCCTCATCGAGGAGTGATTTCGCCAGCTCAGCGGCGCGTGCGAGTCGCGCGCGGGATGTCGTGAAGAAAATGTTGTGGAATGTGGACGGGGGAGGTGGGGAGAGGATGGCGATAGCGAGGAGGGAGGGGATGGTGCCTGAGTGGTGCAGGATTGCTAGGCGGGATATGGCGCGTTGGAGTAGATTGTTGTGTGTGTGGAGGGAAGCTATGCGGAGGCCGCCGCTGGCGAAGTCTTTGCTGAGACTGTAGATTTGGTGGAGGTGGGTTGGGGCGATGTGCGGTGTCGAATTGAGGGAGAGGATCGAAGTGAACGGGATGTCAGTTGCACAGGCGGTGCTGTAAACGGACATTGCATACACCTCATCAACCACGAGATGAATTCCCCACTTCCCGCAAAATCGCATCACTCCCATCAACATGTCTTTTGTATAACACCGCCCCAGGGGATTATGCGGGTTACATAACACGACCATCTTCACGTTCGTACCTTGCTCTTCTGCCCTCTCCCTCGCCTCTTCAAAACAACGTATAGCGTGGTCAACGTCGGTGAATTGGTCTACCGGACTAAGGAAGCGAACGTAAACTGGTGTGAGGCCCGCAAGCAGACTCAAGTCGGAGAGGAAACCGACGTAGCAAGGAGCGGGAAGGAGGACGGCTTCGCCTGGGTTGGCGAGGGTGAGGGCGAGGGTTGAGAGTAGCGATGTGGCACCAGAGAGGATGGTCAGGTTTTTGGGGTGGGTAGGGGCGTGGGGGTTGAAGTTGCTGGTGTTCGAGATCAGAGTGTACGTGGAACTGTGAAATTTGGACGGCGAAGGGAGTGGTAGACTTACGTGTTGAGAAAGTCTGACATGGCAGTTCGCAGCCCAATGGACCCCCACGGCCCTTCGCCGTAGTCAAAGTCGACACCCTCAAACTTGATCTGTAACTATCAGATCTTCTTTCTCGTCTCACCACCCTATCCATCAGTCTAATAAATACGTACATGCTGCGCCTCCACGAACGCCGCAATATCATCCATAATGAGCGACTACATCGCGTCTCAATCAGCATGGTACAACGTTTTCCACGTTTGACAATATCCGAATCATTGCATACATTCTCAGCCGTCCCCAGATTAACAATGCCCTCTGGATTCGTCACATAATCCCAATTCCGCCCGTACAATTCATCTGCGTTCTCTCTAACGTCGGGTCTGGCGGCGAGGTCAGCGCCGCGGGTGCTGAGTGTGGAGGTTGGGTTTTGACTGGAGGAAGGGGAGGACATCATGCAATCGTGGGAGTATTTAAGGACTACGGAGTTGATCCTCGACGATTGTTGAAGTTGAAGTCAATGTTGGAGCTGGAAAATCGTAAAGTAGGCCGACAATGAGTCATCCAATACATTTGCGGATTAGCGATACGATACGATTCGGTGCACATCAACGAGAATGACGTGTAACTTGAAAACCGAAGAAGATTGATACGACAGTGGCTCGCACAACGGCGCAGGTAGATACGATGTGAATTAAACGTACGTCATAACTCATGTCAAGTTGGAAATCTGTTGCCATGTACTCCAGATGGCGGACGCCGGCATCTGTGCTACACCTCTCATTTCAAAAACAGCAGACGAAGCTATACGTGCTGCAGTTCCCATTTAACGCCCCAGCGCCATCTCCAAATTCCCTGGGTATTCCCCAACCCCGTACGCCGTCATTCTGAAACCATCATGCACCCAGAGCTCCTCTTCCAATGAACATCTACTCGCTGTCATCCTCTTCAAAGCTCGGCTCACTCGCCGCATCTCCCTCCTCATCATCGTCACTGACCACATACCTCGCTGGTTTCGCCGCAGCCCTTCGTCCGGGGCGTGCAGCAGCCGGTTTCGGGGTCGGCTCATCCTCGTCATCATCAGACAGGAGCTCGTTGGCCAGCTGATCCACATCCTCCATGTCCTCGTCACCAGAGTCGATGGCGATGGGCTTCTTGGCTTTGGCACCGGGTTTAGGCGCAACGAGGTCCTTTGTCTTGCCAAAGCGAGCGGCGTAAGCTTTGGCAGCGGGACTGAGCTGAGTAGCCTTCGCTACAACGGCGGAGGGTACGGCTGGCTTGGATTTCGGAGCTGCTTTGGTGACTTTGAGTTTCGAAACAGCCTTGTTAGCCGCGGGTTTGGCGGCAGCCTTCTTCTTGATACCAAAGCCAAGGTCGTCGGACTCGTCTGAGCCCACAATGGTGTCATTGACGTTGCGGGGTGCAGGTTTGTGAGGTGAGCCCTGTGGCAATAGACCCTCATAATTTGTCTCGTCAGGGTCGTCTTCAATGGGAGCAGGCTTCTGGGTAGCAGAACGGGCATTGACCTTGGCGGGGCCTCCAGTGGCGCTACCAGGTCGAATACTGCCATTGCTTCCTGGGCGAGCAGTGGTTGAAAAGAGTGGGCGGGCGTTGCTGCTACCACCAATAGTCTGGACCATGTTGCTAACATCAAAGTCATCGTCGTCCGAAGCCTCACTTTCACTGTCCTTGTCGACGCGATAGTTCGTAGCTTTCTTCGTAGCGCCTCGTGCGGTTCGGGAATTCGTAATTGTTTCGGCGGGCTTCTTCTCGACCTCCTTCGCAACAGCAGCAAATACGTCTGAATCAGACTCGGAATCGACAGGCGCAGGCTTTGGCTTCGTGGCAGCCTTAGTCGTCGCCGGGCGAGCCCGTTTCGTTGCAGCCGCAACCGGGACCGGGGCTGGATCAGGAGCAGGCTCGTCGACGTCCATCGAGTCTTCAAAATCCACCACAGGCGGCGTCTCCCTATTGAGGTAGCCAAGCATCCCGGCCTGTTTCTTCGCCGTCGCAGCGCCGCTCTTTAAGGCTGCCGTTGCGCTTGGCTTCTTCGCCTCGTTGCTGTCTTTGTGAAGATAGCTGAGCAAGCCCCCTGACTTCGGCTTGGCCTTTTTCTTCGCAGGGCCATAGTCCGACTGAGATTCGGAGTCGCTATCATCATCCGCCCTCTTCTTCTTTCGCTTACCTCCCTTAGCAGCGCCGAGACCAAGCTTATGAGAACCTCGGCGGACGATTTTGGACAACTTCTTCTTACGATTGCCTTCATCCTCGAGCTGAGTGTTCCACTCTGTAACGAAGTCGTCGAGGTCCTGTGTCCAGATGTCTTTGGGGGACAACTTGATTAGAGCGTCGACCTCCATCTCTTTGTCGCCGATCTGTCTCAAGAGCTTCTCGACTCGTTCTTGTGTCAAGGACCAGATAGCCATCTATGTATTGTTAGCATGGATATATGTGTTCGGTTCAAATGATGACCTACACCTAGGAGGTAGTCGTAGTCGTTGGCGCCAACTTCACGGTCGCCCTCGTCTTCATCCTCCACGACAGCCTCAGTTTCACCGGCCGTCTTGGCATCGGCAATCTTGGGGATGGGTGTGAAGTTGAGCTTCTTCAGCTCCTGCACAAGTACAGCTTTCTTCTTTTTGGATACGACAAGTTTGCCGTCGATGATCATCTTGATGAAGCGTGACTGGTTGCTCAACTTCTCAAGATCTTTCTGCATAGCGTCCAACTGGTGCGCCTGTGCTGGGTTAGCAGACGACATGGTATAGGCTCATTCACCACACTTACCTTGCGCTTCTCATAGTATCTTAAACGGATGTTGTAGAATTCCTCCAGGATGTCAAGTGGCGTTTCATACCTGTGGATACGACCATGGGAGTCAAAGGCAACCATGTTGGAAGTGGCTTGAGTCGTGTAAAGCTTGAACATCTCTTCGAGACCCTTCGCCAGCGCAGTCACCATCTGCTTGTCTTCCATCTTGATGATGAAATGTACCCTATCCGGCGTGTTGTAGTCGGTGTAGTCCTTGATGAACGAAGGTGTCTTTTCAGCCTTAATGATATCCTCGAGCTTGTCTTTGAACTCCTGGGACCAGTAACGCACGGGCAGCTCGGTGATCTCGATTTCAGTATCGCTCGTCTGGCGGATGATACCAGTGAATTTGAAGCCACCTTTGGTCGTTTGCTCCGTCGTTCCGGTAAAACCACGGTACCAAGGAGTCAAAGCCTTCATGTCCTCCTTCGAAGCGCCCTCTTGCATACGAATCCTCAGATTCTCCACGAGGTCGATCGGGTTGTAGTTGGGGATGTTTGTGCTCCAACCTGTACCGATACCGTTTGCGCCGTTGACGAGTACCATGGGTACGACAGGAACGAACATTTCTGGTTCGATCTTATTACCATCAGATTCGCCGTATTTGAGGAGAGCGTCGTCATGGGGGTGGAAGATCCTTCGCGCAAAGGGCGACAGCCGGGTATAGATGTACCTGGCGCTGGCTGCATCGGCGCCACCTTGAAGACGAGACCCGAAATTGCCGCTGGGTTCCAGGCAGTTGATGTTGTTTGACCCAACAAAGTCTTGCGCAAGACCTACGATGGTGCCTTGCATGGAAGCCTCGCCATAGGCGTAGTCAGTGGTACCAGAAACGGAGCCGGCAAGATCTACGACCTTGACATCCTTTCGGAGATTTCGCCTAAAGCAAGTATATAGGACTTTGCGCTGACCGGGCTTGAAACCATCAATGACCGAGGGTATGGACCGCAAATTGTCAGCCATGCTGAAAAGAATGAGTTCTTTGTTGACGAAGTCGTCGTAGCTAATCTCCTTGGTGGTCAGGTCAAGGTGATTTCCCGGTACGAACCTCCCTAGCCATTCCTTGCGAGCATCGGCCTTCTTCTTGGAAAAAGCTAGCTCGATCAAGTCTTCCTCCTGGGTCTCCATGGTGTGGAAAGCTTTCATGTGTGTGTCGAGATCTTTGAAATAGATCTGGGCGTCGGAACTCTGACTAGTACCCAATCCCTTGTAGTACTTGTGGTCCCAACCTTTCTCGAGTTTGTGCTGCTCCTTCCACTCTTCGTATTCGGGCATGGAGAAGAAGCTCTTCTGGTTCTTGGGATGCTTGGGGTCGCCTTTCCATACTTTGACAATAGGAGTGATGAACTCCATGAGGAAGTTGGGGATCTTGAGCAAGCTCGGGTACTGACACTGCAGGAAGTTGATCAGTAAGCCTTTGATATGGCTACCGTCGTGATCCTGATCAGTCATGATCATGATGTGACCGTAGCGGAGACCCTTGCAATCCGTGTACTCCTTCTTGTGCTGGAGACCGATGAATTTCTTGATATTCTGGATTTCTTGGTTCTTCGAGATCTGCTCGATAGACGCGTCGCGGACGTTGAGGAGTTTACCGCGTAAGGGAAAGACACCGAAGTAGTCAGGGTTGACTACGGCACGGCCGGCTAGCGCAAGCAAGGCAGCGGAGTCACCTTCGGTGAGGATAAGGGTACACATGTGGCCGTCCTTGGTTCCAGCTTTGTTCGCATCGGTGAGCTTGGAGTTGCTCATGCGACTGCGCTTACTGCCGTCCGTCTTTTTGAGCATTTGGTCGGCCTTTTGTTGGGCGAAGTGCATGATGTTCTGAATGACCTCGGTCTTCGCGATATCCTTCATGAATTTGTCGCTCAGGACAGGCTTGCTGCCAAACTGGCTCGATTTGGTCGTCAGCTGCTCCTTGGTCTGCGAAGTGAATGCTGGGTTGATAATCTGACAATTGACGAAGAGGAAGAGATGGTTTTTTATCTGTGCGGGCTTGAGCTTGACACCACCTTTGTTCTTCTTGGTGACAATGGCTAGTAGCTTCTCGATGATCTGGTCGGCGATGAAGTTTACGTGGGTACCGCCGGAGGCCGTGGCAATAGAGTTGACGAACGAGACCTGATTGAAGGAGCCATCCGAAACGGCGAAACCAACCTCCCATCGGTCGAGACGGTCGGTGATGATGACCTTCTTCTCCTTGTCCTCCTCACCTTGTTCGCTTTTGATGGCTTTGGTGTACATTTCCATGTACTTGGCGAAGCTGTTGACTTTGATGCGCTCGCCGTTCAGATACACTTTGATGCCCCGCAGCACACCGGCCATATCGTAGGTGCGACGCTTGAGGAGGGCCTCGAAGTCATCATCGATACCGTCCATGCCGAATTTGCTAAAGTCGGCCTTGTAAGAAACCTTGGTGTAGTCATCCGTTTTGATGTCCGTGATCTTGGCCTTGCCCATCTTGCTCATATTATCCGTCCACGTCTGCTTGTACTTCTTCTTCTGCTTCGAGTCGACCGTCTCAAGTGTGAACTCGGTACTGAAGACGTTGCAGAGCTTCGCACCGTAACCGTTGCGCCCACCGGTGACCTTGGCCTCGTTGTCGTTGTAGTTGGACGAGGTGAGGAGGTGACCGAAGATCATTTCGGGCACGTAGATGCCGTGTTCTTTGTGGATCTCAATCGGGATACCCTTGCCGTCGTTCCTGACGGAGATCTCGCCCGACTCGCGATCCACGGTGACCTTGATCTCACTCATGTTCTTGTCGTTCTGCTTGTTGTCTGCCGCGTTCACGAGAATTTCGTCGAAGATCTTGTACAGACCGGGCACGTACGTCACGTCGCGGTACTCCATGGCTTCGGTGGTAGTGTTGTAGACCCACATCTTGTCTGTGGTCTTCTCGACAGAGCCAATGTAGGTATCGGGCCGCTTCATTATGTGCTCCAGATGCGTGAGCTGCGACTTGTTAGCTAACATGTGGGCGCCGTCCTGCGCAGGGCCATACCATTTGATATTTACTGCTTGCGGGGCCGCCCGCGGCCTTCTTCGCCTTTGCAGCGGGCGCCTCTATGCCATCCATATCAAAGCTCTCGTTTGCAATATCAGCCAAAGGCTTGCCGCCCGTCTTCTTGGGCGCCGGGGCCTTTTTCTGCTTCGGGGGGGTATCGGCTAGTAGCATTTCGTCGTCAAGTGGGTCATCATCGACGTCCACATCCGAGTTCTCGTCATCGGAAACCACCACCTTCTTCTTTGGTGCCACCTTTGCCCGCGGCTTCGGAGGTGCTGACGGGTCTTTCGGCGGACGTCCCCGCGCTTTCGTGGCGGCCGCGGGCTTTTTGGGTGGTGCCTTCGGCTTGGTAGCTTTGGCAGGCTTTGCAGGCGGCGCGAAGTCAGAGCTCACGCCTTCGTCGAACGAGTCCATGAGCGAGTCGTCCATGTTTGCGATGGCGAAAGCGCTCAATTAGGGGTCCCGCAGGACAAAACAGAGAGTAAAGAGTGTAGAGACCCAGGCCGGCAGTAGTGGTCCTGGTAGCAACGAAAGGTAGGAGGTGATGTTGTGGAAGCGACAGCTGCGGGCGCGTGTTTTGGCGTTTGGCGTCTTTGTTTTGGCGCGTTGCTGAGCGAGCGCTCGGAGAACGAGCGTTGCCTGGTACGTGCTAGCGCCTATGCCCCACTCCCATTGGCCCAGTTCACGGTGAACAAGTGGTTCACGTAGGTGATGATGAAGGTCCCGATAATGGTGAGGGTCTTCTGCAAAGGGTAAGTTGAGGACTGATAGGTCTCGCGTACGTCGTTTTTGCTTAGAAGCGGTGTGGGTAGAGTGAACAGCGCAGTTCAGTGTTCGATGCAGTGCTACGGAACACACCTGAACAGCATGTATAATTACACTGCTGATACAGACTTAGTGTATGCATAAGGGTACCTTTTATTGTTCCAGCACGTCTATCTATCAAAGTTGGGTTTCAAGTGCTCAAATATTGAACCTTGATCTGTCACGAGCATAGAAATCACGTGCTTGGACTAACCCACCCCCGTCTAGTGCCTTCTTCGCACCTTCTGGCTTTGTCATCTCAACAGCTTCAAGCTGCTCACTCCCAGCACGAAACCCTTCCACCTACAACTACCCGCCCATCATGACAGCGGGATCAGTGTCGAAGCGCAAATCCTGTGCTGAATGCGTCAAAGCGAAGCGGAAGTGCGGCATGGAGCTTCCGAGGTGCAAACGGTGCGAGAAGAAAGACATCGCATGCCCGTACCCAAACAACAAAGTCACTGTGGCAGAGACAGAATTTCCAGGACTAGAGTTCTCGTGGTTGGACGACCTTATGGACGACCCGAGTACCCTTGCCTGGACCGGCCAGCTCCAGCCACAGCTTGATGCTGCGTCGGTTGGCACCTTTTCTGGAAGCTCGGATACTGACGCGCTATTCACCGCCTCCGCCGGTTCAGGCTCTCTAGCACTCGAGGAGAGTCCACTATGTGACTACACCCCATTTGCAGAGATTCAAGCTGCGCTACTTCGTTTCAAAACGTGGCCTGAGAAGTGGGTCAAGGAAGGGAAAGCGCCTTTCATTCATTCTCGACTATATACCTCCGGGATGCCGCGACCGCTACAAGACGCATATGCGGCATGTGCTATTTATTCAACAAAAACCGAGCAGAACGAGTTCGTGGCTTTTACAGTCATCGAATCTAAAGCGAATGAGCTGCTGCAAGCGCCCGAGCTGCCGAGCTGGACTACATTGGACTTGCTCGCTGCAGTGCAGGCACTCCTCATCTTTCAATTCATCAGGTTGCTCGACGGCGATATTCGACAACGTGCATCTGCCGAGAAAGCTGAGCCAATCCTCCAGACCTGGACAGAGCAGCTTATGGCAAGAACAGCCGAAGAGCAAACGTTCACGACAATCACGGCGCCTTCATGGCGGTCTTGGACCTTTGGCGAGTCAGTGCGACGTACCATCACAATGAGCTTCTACCTGGAAGGCGCCTACTCGCTCGCTCAACAAGGCTTCTGCACACTTGGAAAGCTTGTTACCGCCAACTCGTTTACAGCTCAGCGACGTCTATGGGAAGCGCGAAGTCCACTTGAGTGGGAGCGCGTCAAGCAAGCGTACAATCCCCACTGGGTTTCTAAAATGGACTTCGATGGTGTGTTTCAAGACGGTGATGGGGAAGAATTAGACGACTTCGGCATGGTTCTTATGATCACGTACAAGGGACAAGACGTTGTAGATCACTGGATGGCAACGAGACAATTGCAGCAGCAACTCGTTCTAGAGACTAATCTCCACCAAAGTCTTTTGGGTGTGATCAATTGACTGGGCCTGAATGCTTTAGTGGCGGTATTTCTGTCATTCGTCGATGCGCCAATCCTCCGGAAGAATCGCTGTCTTTATCAAATTCACCAAGCGCCTCCAGTAGGACTACACAATGTGAGCTTGCAGCAACCACGATCTTCACTATACCCTTTAATTTACCACTGTTGTTGTCAACGGTGAGCTTCTGGAACATGTCCATCATTCGCTTCAGCTCTTTCCGCCAAGTCGAATCGTAGTGACCGATTCCGTCAGTTATGTTGAAGACAGCACCACAGCGCATTTGACATCAGCGAGACGGATTTTCGGACGATAGGGATCCCAGCGCAAAGACTAACGGCTGCTTCACATTTCCGGGATAAGTTTCGACAACTTGGGAGTCGATTCGCTCGATAGTGCTCAGCCAACCAAAATTGCACACTAGCAACATCGCCTAGCCGTCGATGTGAAAGTCCTTAGTGTAGCTATGCTGTAGTTCCCTCGACTATTACACTGTCCGCAGCCTTCATTTCGCTCACTGAGCGTGCCCACAGGTCAATTGGTCTCTGACGTCGGCCCTATTAGATAAGCCGCCCTTCAGTGAGTTGCTTGCGTGCTTGACGATCTTGGAGCTCGCGCATCCATCGGCTCTGTGCCGCGAACCGCTCAGTTGTCTCAACGGTACGGCCCCCTTCATATATACCCCCGTCGGAAAGTATACGATGGAGCAGGTTTGTATGTTTATATGGGTTAGTACAAGGTGCAAATTTGCTACGGCCCAATGCTCTACATATCCACGAACTGGTTACCACCAAACTTCAATCTACGAGCCTGACATGTAGACGGCGGAGAACACCATATCGAAATATGACGATCTCGTCTCTATCATACACTCTTCGAGTTAGCGATTTGCAGCAAGTTCCGAATGGCCTCCGGCCCAAGGAGGCTGCACTGATGAAGTAGAAAACGTCTTATTCCGAGCAGAACAAGCCTCCGCCGAAGGCTACACTTGAGGAAGCGGAACTCATTACCACGAACAAGTTCACATCGCCCTTGGATATCAAGGCAATGCATGAATCGTATCCAAGGAAGTGTTGATATGTGCTCTCATTGGTTGCGTTCGGCAAAGATGAACTTGCTGGTGGTATCATGGGCGTATCGTCGGAGTGCTGCATGATCCGCTTTATGATCAGGGTTTTTGTAATGCAGCCATGCTACAACATGGTAGATTAAGATTATACTCCAGCGAATCCATCCAGGATCTTCCTCATCCAGTCATTCAAAACATACTAGAATAGGTCCCCGAATCTATATACGATTGATACTTCCGAAAAGGTATTACCAAAAAACCCTATTCCGGGGTCAGACCCGAGCGCTCTGGAAGTCCTCAAGACGTGTTGTGTTGCAGGGACCTTGTGCCAAATGTGGACCATGATTTTAATGGGAAGGCGCGCATACACAGATCGTTACTCGCTATACATGAGTATAGGCAGTAACTCCTTGCTACATAGAGATGACAGCGTTTTATCGCTTGACTGTCCCGCTCTGCGAGACTGTGCTTGCCATCCCCTCTTTTAACAACACGCGCGATGATAATCAACAACGCTGTGTACGATCTATTATACAATCAGACCTTTATGACTCCACGTTCAAGGAGTTTATCAATGCCGTGGCAAGGATGATGTGACTCAACGCATCCATGTCCGTGCCTTCTATGAACGTAGCACAGTCACACGCAATTATCCGCCCAACACTGCACTTACCCTAGCCCGCCCTCAACTACACACGCAACAATTTCACGATTTCAAGTGCACTTCGCTGCTCCCTCTTCCGTAATGGCACTGAGCGGTCGCATCTCTTTTGTATATATAACTCCTCCATTCCCGACACAGCTATATCTCCCACAAAGGCGTGGTGGCAGAGTGGTCTATTGCGCAAGACTTGAAATCTTGTTCCCTTGGGAGCGTCTGTTCGAATCAGGCCCACGTCGATACTTTTTTACTTCTCAATCTACCTTGGTCTTACTGAGAATACACCTGCTTTCATGGTACATAGAACCAAGGCTTCTCCCCGCCTTCCTGCTTCCACTTCTTCTCAGCTTTTTTGTTGTATCTCCAGTAGACCACCTCCTGCACGCCCGCAAAGAAAATGCCTACGCTCACCATGATGATCATGGTGCGCAAGCCCTTGTTGTAGAATGGCAAGTCATCGGCCCTGAAATACTGCGTCCCAACCATCAACCCGCTAATCGCACTCATGACCCACATGGCGATTGCGATACTTCTCTCCCCAGGCTCTTTACAATTCAGCTGTACCCAAGAGTTATGCACCGGGTGATAACCGATAGCGAACGCGTTGACAGTTGTCCAGAGTGCCCAACGCGACCATTTCCCCACGTCCGGGTGTACACTGCGTGTGATGATGAGGACAAGGAGGTAGCACGCTTGGGCGATCATAACAGCAAGACCGCGTTTGTTGGTCTTGTCCGAAAGCCATCCGAAGAAGAAAACCACGGCCAGTGCTAGGAAGCCGCCAACACAAGCGAGTGCGTTGGCTTCGATACGGTTGAAGCCCAGCTGCATGATGATGGTCGGAGTGTAGGTTGTGAGCGGACTCCAGGTAGAAAAGACGGCAAAGGTAGACACAAAGTGCGGCCAGCGACGGTAATGTTTCACTGTGCGCCAGACAAGAGCGGCTGGGATGCGCAGCCCTTGGGCACCGTCTTTGCGCTCGCCGTCATCATTCTCTATGCGCTGCTTCAGCGCGTCTAGGTCTGCTTCTTTGAAGCGGATCAAGCCAGGCGAGAGGAGGGGGCGAGGTGCATCAGGTGCTCCTGGAAGAAGGAAGAGTAGGACCATAGAAACACACATGGTGAATATGCCTTCGACTACATTTTCGTCAGTGGCCTGGAGCGAGGGTGGTTGACGCGATGAACTTACGCAGGAACAGCCACTGCCAGCCTTTCATTCCGCCGTGTCCCCCAAGCTTGAGAATGCCCGATGCCAGGAGAGGACTAATCGCATTGCCACCAAACATGCCAAAGAAGAATACTGCGACTCTTTTGGAAAGCTCTCGCTTAGTATACCAGGTCGATAGCGTATATATGCCGCCCGGAATATACCCTGCTTCACAGAGACCGAGGAAGGACCTTGCGACGAGGAAGCCGGCCTTGTTCTTCACAAACACTTGCAGCGTGGCCACCAGGCCGAAGATGAAAACCTGGGCCGATAGCCACTTACGCGGACCAATCTGGCCTGAATCAGTTTGGGTAGAGGGTGATTTTGCAAATGGAGACTGACCCGCTGGAGTATCAAATTCGAGGGGATCTCGAGAACCACAATGCCGAGAAACATCAACTGATTGCCCAGGTTGATGGTGTTTTGGTTCACGTTTATGTTCTTTGCGAAGCCGTCCGTGAGCGCAGAAGCAAGGTTCATGCGGTCAAGCTGGAAGACAAGGAGGCCTAGAAAGAGTAATGGAAGGACGGTGACATCGACTCTGTTTGGTTGAATGAGCTTCAAGGCTTTGCACCTCGATGGTTCAAACTCACTTCCTCTTCGCTCGCAGGCTCGCAGCATCCTTCTCAATGTCGATATCATCGTTCGAGCTTACTTCGCTCTGCAGGCCAAGTTCATCGACGCCCTTTTCTCGCTCGGCCATGTTTGACAAGCAACGACAGCGAAATATAGATGTGAACAATGCTGGGGAACAGGACCACCTCCCTATGTGTATCTGCGACAATAAGAGATTCGTGATCAAGCGTCATGGTCGCGAATCGTCTTCCGCCGTCGTGCCGCATGGGTCGGCATCCTACAAACTTCGCTATCTTGCCGATATGGGATGCCTTTCCGTTGCCGAGCGGAACATTCCCAGTTCCAAGCTGCAGCCCAAGCCACGTGCCGTACCACTAGGCATAACGACGCTGTTCTGGTGGGTGGTTGCGCGAGCGCCAAGAAACGACCTACAGGGGCTAGTAGAATTGCGTGCTGACAGGACCTCATGTCGCAAACATCGCGTATGCTAGCTGGTAGCAAAATCATCCAAGTAAAGTTATCCTGGAGATACACGAGTTGTGTGCCGATGCCGACGGAGTCAGTTTGCCGGGGAATGAGTCTGAGCATGGGGAACGCGATTGCGATATCTTACTGACTTCGTCCTCTTCGTCGCGCTCGCATATCCTGCTGAACCTCGCCTCTTCACAGCACTACTCTGGCCCTACAAAACTTCCGAATTTTCGCCCACGTGATAACGCGCCCGGCATGCCTAGTAAACGTGTTGCAGTGATCGGCCTCGGTCCTGCCGGAGCCATAGCAATCGATGCATTGGCACAAGAGAGGGCGTTCGACGTAATACGCGTCTTCGAGAGGAGGGAAGCGCCCGGCGGTTGCTGGTGGGTATGCACATCTCATGCGTGTTACGTTATTGACCACTCGCAGGCTCACAGACCCGCACCCGTCTCCAAACATTTCACCGTTGACATTCGAGTCTCTTGCAACGCGTAGTGGAGATCCACCTATTCGATTGCCGTCGTCACTTCCTGCGGTGACCCCAAAGTCTGTTCAACCGAGATATACCGAATCATCGGTGTATCCATACCTGGAGACGAACGTCGATGACGTTCCAATGGCTTTCTCGCAGGAGCCGATCCCAGCACAGCGCAGCCAACTTTCGATCTCACGGCACGGGGAAGATACACCGTTCAGGCACCACTCAGTAATGCAACAGTACGTCGCCGGATTGGTGAATAGGAATGGATACGAGAAGCTTGTGTCGTACAACACCGCTGTCGAGTTGGTAGAGAAGGTCGACGATGAGTGGAGATTAGTTCTTCGATCCGAAGGTACGAACGAAGACGAATGGTGGGAGGAACGTTTCGATGCCGTCATTGTAGCCAACGGGCATTACAGTGTGCCGTACATTCCCAAGATTGAAGGTCTGGAAGCTTTCGAGAGGGCGAGACCAGGAAGCGTGAAGCACAGCAAGATGTATCGAGGGCGAGACGCATACCGAGGCAAGGTAACACATACCCGCATTGGTTCAGATCGTGAAGACACTGACGAGCAGACAGAGAGTCGTAACCGTTGGAGCCTCCGTGTCCGCGGCCGACATAACATACGACTTGGCTAGCATTGCCCAAAACCCAATTTATGCGGTTGTCAAAGGCCACAAAGCGAATGGCTACTTCGGCGACGAGGCTTTTAAACACCCAAACATCGTTGCAAAACCCTCCATCTCGCATATTTCGGCATCAAACGGCGAACGAACTGTACACTTCGTGGACGGCACGCACGTCGTGAATGTTGATGAGATCATCTTTGGAACAGGCTACTCGTGGTCATTGCCATTCTTGCCTGACGTCGAAGTTCGGAACAACCGTGTGCCTGGGCTTTACCAGCATGTAGTTTACCACAAGGATCCTACTCTGCTCTTCGTCGGAGCCACGGGCGCAGGCTTAACGTTCAAAGTGTTCGAATGGCAAGCTGTCTTGGCAGCCCGGATCCTCTCCGGCCGCGCTACGTTGCCGTCATTGGAAGAACAGCTTCGATGGGAAAAGGAGAGGATAGAAAAACGAGGTGATGGTGCCGCCTTCACATTAGTGTTTCCGGATTTCGAAGAGTATTTCGAGACGGTAAGGAAGCTTGCGGGACAGCCAAAAGAGCTAGAACCGGGCCGAAGGTTGCCATCTTTCGATCAGACGTGGTTTGAGAGGTTTATGGCTGGACACGAGAGGAGGAAAAGATGGTGGAAAGAAGAAAATGCGAAAGCAAGGCAAGAGGGTCAGGTTGTGCGTGCAAAGCTCTGATTTATCACCCCTGTAGCTAGATGACGCAAAGAACGTAGCTGCTTAGATGAGGAACAATACATATGAAGGGAAGCATAGTAGTACATGAATAGAACGCGTATTCGTCAAGAGGACGTTAATAGTAGTGTTGACGGTAAGGAGAACGCGCAAAAGCCAGCCAACGCGTGTGCACGGACACGAAATACCCTGCGCTAGCCGCGGGCGGCTTCGGATGGGACGCCGCGCGAGGAACTACACGCAAGCGCGCAACAACCTCAACACCAAGAGCAGGACACAACTATCGCGCCCTTTATCCATCCGACATACTTCAGGACAACGGTATGCTCACAGTGCCATTACATCAATAACGTCCGACATGCTTCATCCGCTTATTGCTGAGGGACGTAATGTGATCCGAAGGGAGCTGCTCAGCCACATGCAAGCAGACGTGCACTGAACTGCTCTAATCATCTCGAACACGTCCCTTCAGCTCAATGCTTCTTCGCATTGAGCTCGCCGCCGCAATGGGCGCGCTAGGCGCGACGAACGTTGCATCGGCGCCCTGAAGGATTCACCAACACGCCTGTGCGCCCGCCTGCGGTCCGTATTCACAATCTTACCCACAAGACACTTCAATCCTATCACATAGGCCCAACAACAGGTTATATCCTCTATGCAGATTCATTGCGCGAGTCATCGCTCCAGCTCAGGGTCATCCTTGCCGTATCTCTCCGTGCGGCGAAGAACCATCGCCTACGCCACGCCGTCCGGCGGACAGATCCGTTTGCCTGTCTTCATGTAATTTTACGTCTAGATTCAACTGATACTATGTAACTCATTGTCTCCATGCGCTAACTGTACACCTCTGAGACTCAGCCGAGATGTTTTTATCTGCACTGATGGCCGCCCTCGTGTCTCATCGATTCATTTGTGGGGCTTAGTATAAGTCATCTGGTATACGCATTTCTTCCTACTTGCTGACGTTCTTTAGGTCATGATACGGGTGATGGTCTGCATGAAGCCGGTGCACCCACGTGCTGCTGAGTGGCTGCTGACGGCACACCTCCCCGCGACCAGGTCTGGCACCCGTCTTACCTTGAACTGACCCTCACTATTCCTTCCGCAATCTCTTCGACCTTCTAGACGAATTGAAAGCCATGTGATAAACATTTACGAAACCTCTTCCATGCGAGTGTTCTCAGCTGCAAAGGGTCCTTGCTCCTCAGAAAGGGCCGGGGCCACAAATCTACTCTTGAAGCCTATGGACCCATCGGTATAAGTACAGGCTTTTGCTCTGGCTTCCTGCGTGTACGCGGTCCATCTCTCACGCTCATTCAACTATCACTCTTTTACTTGTTAGTATCTTCGCGTACACAATGAGAGTCATTCGTTTTGCAACAGCACTTTTGCTTGCAGCACGGTCTCGTGGCTCACCAATCTTTAGCAACGACGAGGGCCAACTCGTTACACGTCAAGGACCGGGCTCGTACTATGCGATCACCGGGGCTACAGGCGGGGTCTTTCCACGAATGGAAATTCGGGAGCTAGAGAACGCTGGTGGAGAGATTTGGAACTTATTCATACTTGCTTTTGCAGAGTTCAAGGCCATGGATCAGACAGTTATCGATTCGTACTACCAGATTGCAGGCATGTTACGCCCCCAGTGACGGGCTCAGACTTTGCTAACTCGTGTCAGGAATTCATGGTATGCCTTGGTAAGCAGACACCTGGACCACTCTCAAGCCCACTAGGTTTCGCGGGCACTAACATCGTCAGGACTTCATGGGACGGCGTGGAAGGGACTATCGATGACAAAAACGACTGGAATAGAGGTTATTGTACGCATAGCCAGCTGCTCTTCGGAACATGGCACCGTCCATACCTGGTACTGTTCGAAGTGAGTGCATCATCTCAGTGATGATCCTCCGTGTTTCCACTAACAATGCCCAGCAAAAATTACAGCAAGTGGCTCGAACCATCGCGAACAAGTTCCCAGCGGCAACGAAGTCGAAGTACCAGGCCGCGGCAGACAGAATCCGCCTCCCTTTCTGGGACTGGGCGAAAGCTCTTTCTGCCGATGAACCAATGATGCCATCAATCGTTTCAACTGAAAAGGTGCAAGTTACCTTCCCAAACGGTACTGCTTCTCAGATTGGCAATCCTTTGTATCAATACAACTTTCACCCTCTAGACAACACACAGATCAACGGCACGGTAAGTCCTTTGCTTTACCCCATCGCGTCGATTTCTAAATTGCCTAGGGCTGCTCACCCGGTCGTGGAGAAGGCGGTCGCCCGCAGATCTGCGACAACTATAACTATACCATTCGTGGCGGTTCTTACGAAGGCGGAGGTGATATTCCCGGAGTCAACACCCGGCTTCGGGCCGATCTCAAGTCCAACCGGGCTTCTCTATACGCCATCTTGTCGCAGTATCAGACTTTCACGCAAGTTACTTCGAATTCAGTGTGCGGAAATGCGGCTCGAGCTGGCAACCTGGAAGCATTACACAACAACATACATGCCGATTTCACACCTGGGCATATGACACCTACGGCTGTTGCCGCTTTTGATCCTATCTTTTGGCTTCATCACGCGAATGTTGATCGTCATCTTGCTCTACATCAAGCTCTATATCCGGACACGTTTGTGGAATCGTGCGCAGCCGAGTTCCCTACATACACAATCGAGACCGGCACGATTCTGAATGCTGAATCGGGTAAGCTTTCCGATCTTCTCTCTTTACTGCGATTGACCGTGTCCAGCTCTCACTCCCTTCCATATGAACGCTGCGGGCGACTTTTGGACGTCCACCGCTACACGCAACATCTACGATCAGATGTACACATATCCTGAACTTGCTGACAACCCCTCGAACACGACATTGGTGAGGAGAATCAAGACGCTGTACTCTGGACCAGCGGATGTTCCTGTCACAGCCACAAAGAGGGCGATCAAGGCTACGCGTCAAAGTTCCCAGCCAACAGAGAAAGAGCTGTATCTAGCCGAAGTCAAGCTACCCACCTGCGGACTAGACAATGGCCAAGGTGGTGGTGCCCCCTACAGTGTCTTGGTCTTCCTCGGCAATGTCCCAAGTGATGCAAAGGACTGGGTTTCTTCAGATACTTTCGTGGGCCCAGCATCAACGTTGGGCGCTATGATACCGAGCGATCAGGTGACCACGTCCACCATTGACATATCGATAGCACTAGAGAAGGCGATCGAGGATGGCTTGACGTCGAACGAGAAGGCTAAGGAGTATCTGATGGAGAATTTGCACTATCGCGTTGAGCTTGTAAGTGGATCGCCTTCGCAAGCTGAAGTACCCAACCAAGTATGCTAATGTGAAATAGGGCGGCGTCGAAATTCCGAAAGATAGTGTCAAGAATCTATCCGTCGGCTTAATCAGCACAAAGGTGGAGATTTCTCAATCCGATGACGAGTTCGACCGCTGGGTTGGTGGGTTCAAAGAGCACGGTGCTATTGAAACATGATAGAACAATCTGCTATCGCCAGATTTTCTCTCAATCACTCTTCCTGTACATCCTTTCCACCTCACAATCTTTCTTGTTCGTCATACATACTCAATTTCAATTGTCAATATTCGTTGTTTTACACTTCCATCCAGTCTCCGCCTGCACTTGTGCGAGACTGTTTCTTCGACCTGAATTAATGCAATTCATCACCACCAACATGCTTAATCTAGTACAAATCCAATCGCCATAAGCTTGCAGGCACGAGGTCTTGAACAGGATCAGCGAGAATGCCTTCGAACAATCAGTCAAACAGTCACGAACGACTGTGAAGAATCGAAGTCGGCTTTCGCGTAAACGAAATGACCGGAACTAAGCCCGAACCACCGAGGATGCGACCCTCACCTAAACCACCACGTAGATTGCGTTATTTGGAGTATTTCAATAGTGCAACGCTTGGATATAGGAATCTTGAAGCTGTAGAAGTGCTGTAAAAAGGATAGCAGCTCGCGTTAACGCGTCAATGTGATGCGAACGATGATTCGGTGCGGGGGGCTTAGTTCCGGAGATTTCATCTACATGAGGGCCGGTAGAGCCGTTGTCTGCAAGCGCCTCAGTCTCGCTGCGGTCCAGAAAAATCATGTTGCACTACCAGTAGGCAGGGCAATCAGATCATCTCACCTACAGCTTCAGCCTCAAAACACGTAGAATCTGCAGGCAAGCAACTTGAACCACCTATCTAGAGCGACTTGAGCTTTAAAGAATCCCACTATCCAGGTCCAGAAAAGCTGCGCAATGTATGCATTCGGGCCGAGCCCCGGTTCTTAACACATTATCTCGACCCGATCCCGATCGCCGCAGTTCCATGCCCCCTCGTCTTTGGGTTTTCTGTCAACTTATAATATCTTCGCACACGGTCCTTCGTAGTCTGTGAGACTGTTCACGTTACGCTCGCTTCTATACAGTTTGCACTGGAGTCCATGGCTGGTGGATTTTACGGTGGATAGCATGTTCGAAAAGGTCGACGGGCGGCTAGAAGACTTCGAGTAGTCACTAACACTCAGTGACGCTATGCCGATCAAGTAGAAAGCGGGGTGGGCGGGCAGCAAAACTTAGCCAGACTTTGCGGATTTGTTCGTAAGGTGGTACCAGTCGGAGTCGTATAGCCAGCTTCTTATCGGTGGGTTCAGCCTTGCGACCGCAGACGCGATTAAAAGACGTACTTACATATTAATACAGCGAATACGACTACGAAGCAAGCGGGATTTTTTTACTTTGGAGCATTCGGGAGCGAATCGCAACCTAAAGGTGAGTGTTGGTGTTCTGCATCGAACAGATTACACGCACGAAAACAAGTGGACCAGGTTTCCTTATAATGGGAATATCTTTTGTCTAGACCCTATATCCAGCCCGGAGGCGGCTGGTTTGATCGTACCACTAAAACGGGCGTATCTGTACTACATGGATGCCCGAAAACCCTCCATCCGCTCTTCGGATGCAGTCTGATCTTCATATTCTTCGAATTGTCTGGCGATGCGCTGCTTCATGTCGAAGATGAAGCGAACTGCTTCTGCATCGGATTCGGCAGACCGTATATAAGCGTTGGCATTGCCGAATTCTGCTCTGGAACGTTCACTCACATGGGATTACTTCGCGTAGTTGCTCCATCAAAGCCACGCGAAAAAGGTTCTGTACGCCCACAGACATGTCACAGGAACGCGCAGGTCAGTCCTTAGGGGCCCACTAATCTGGAGCGCCCAATTTTCCTCGGGAGCATTGTTGGCAGAAATCTTCTTGATAGCGACGCGTCGTTTCAACTTTTTGTAAAGGGACCCGAGTATTATCAGAAATAGAAGGACAATGCGCGCGAAAGGAAGCCGGCGAGCCTATCTCAGCACGGTCCGGGCTGGTATCGAACGTAACCTCTCTGATTTACTCATCATGGAAGACCACATGGACTGGGATATCCGAAGCTATGGACAACTCCGCGAATCTAGCTACGTGAACAAGAGCGCTGCTGCTGCCTTCGACTTCCGAAACAATCGCTTCCTTGTGTGGGCGTTACGAACATACATCTCGACAGACTTCCAGAGACGATGGCAATGATGTCATGTGATTAGGCCGTTGCGGGATGTCTGTGGGGGCACAATTAACTCTCGTTGATATATCTCGAAGAACACACCATCCGCCTGAAGGACCCCAACGTTCTGCTATGAAGCACACATGATATGTGGCGAGTGCCGAAGGCCTTGGTGGAGCATTGACTTGTGCTTCATATAGACGGGAGAGTATGTTCGACCACTTATACCGTTTCCCAACTAGATGCTGGGCAGATTCTATTGGGGATGTCGGTTGAAAGGTTTGCTTCGCCACTTTACAAGATGCTCAACGACTTGTATAATAGCAAACAGGAGCTCAAGTTGGCATGCTTGACTGTGCTTCCATTCTTGTTTGTGCGCTGGAGGCGGCAAGAAAATACTAACGCGAATAGCGATGTCTCGTAGCATGGAGATGGAGGGAGCGACGTCGGGAAGGGCAGCGATGCCAGATGGAGCGTGCAGTTGAACATGCCGAAGCTGCTGCAGGGTAGATGGGAGATCAGACGGACCAGTATCCTGATATCAGCAAGTAGAGCCACTGGGGAAGAGACCGTCTGGACATCATAAGTGTGAGCTGTCATTCAATATGTTCCCTCCTAAGTTGCTAGCCCTGGACAGCAGCCTTACGTATTGCATCGTCTAGTCTCGTGTGGAAACGTTGTCTCCTGCGGGTGGTTTGACTACCTGTCCAGCTTGAGACCTGTGCCACCACACAAAACGCCGACGGCCATAGAGTCGACACCGCGTTCTTTCAAATTTGAGTTCATGCGAATTCTTGTCGTTGTCGTGGCGAGGTCAAAAGCACATGTAAGACGAATTTGAAATTGATGCCTTCCGGCACCCTGCGCAGTAGCAGCTGCTGCGGCCGACGACGCACAAGGTTTCTATGACTGCCAGCTGTGAGCTGAGAATTCGGAGTGCACCGTATAGCTGAAGCGAACGGTCCATAGACAGAGCATCGATTAAATAGTGAGCGCGAGATGCCTGATCGTGACCACTGTAAGAAGGTTGTTGTTTATCGCTACAAGACCTCAAATGCCATGCGTAGCGCCTGAAGACCGTCACGTCGAGGTGTGATTAGGTTCGACGGGTCGCTCGATTGGTCATTGGCGCATAACGACATTCACCCTTAGCCAATCGCTTCCCTCCCGCCTGCAGGGGCAAGCCGCCGCCAAGGCAAACCCTATGCGTTTCATGGCTAGCATTGGTTAGCATTGATTTTCAACAAAGAGATCAGAGCAAATGACAGCAGTACAGATGTTATTGACTCCGGTCTATCGAATTCGCACTGAAACCAAGCTCACAGCGCGCATAGTGGTATGATTGTGCATACACCGGCCACTAGCGCGCTTGTGCAGCCTTCCAACAAGTCCGGCCTCACACCCTGTGTTCCAGCTTCGATTGTCCTCCAGTTTCATCCAGCCGAATTCATCCGTTAACATTCATGCCGTCTCTTCATGCTTCCAATGACCGTGCGATCTTGCAATCTTGCTAGTTCCGATTCTACGGTAAAGACTCGTTTGAGGCTTTTCAGGCGACGAGTCGCGCAATGAACGTACGCGCCGGTGGGTGCGAGATAGGTATAGCATATTGTTTCGAAGCATCGCACAAGGCTGTCGCGGGGTATGAAGTGCGATGGTTAAAGACACCATCATCTCCTTCGTTCATGCGTGCCACCCGCATTTCCTGCGGAGCATCCACACTGATCTCATTTTTCCATATCTTTCTCCTCCCAGGCTGTGCCTGAAGGAGTTTTTCTTGTCCATCGTTTTCTCATCCATCAAGATACCCAACCTTTCTGTAGATTTCATAATACACTGCTAGTATGCTTGGGCAAATTGTTCTTGTCATGGCCTCTATGGCTATCTCTGTTGCAGGCGCCCCCATATTGGGTGAAAGAGACGTTGCATCCACTTCTGCGCTCTTGCATCCCCACGTTAGTTCGCGATACAGCCTTCGAACAATGAACTTGCTGACTATGATCGCAGATTGGCGCTGTGGTTGACTCGCGTGGTGTGGATCCCCTCGACCGACGTATGGCCGCCGATGTAGGCCACAAAAAGCGACAAATTCTTGTCCCGGATGGAGGTCCTGATGACAAGAAGCGACAGAGCACCAACGACGGGGGTGGTTTCAAAGCCCGACAGAGCACCAACGACGGGGGTGGCTTCAAAGCCCGACAGAGCACCAACGACGGAGGTGGCTTCAAGGCCCGACAGAGCACCAACGACGGAGGTGGCTTCAAAGTCCGACAGAGCACCAATGACGGAGGGGGTTTCA